>Ga0233412_10001458_pt1 | contig 12263 bp, 16 predicted proteins | sample Na_anoxic_4_MG_FD_180667 | JGI IMG/M metagenome (GOLD analysis project Ga0233412, IMG submission 180667) | Seawater microbial communities from Saanich Inlet, British Columbia, Canada - Na_anoxic_4_MG | ecosystem: Environmental > Aquatic > Marine > Inlet | place: Canada: British Columbia... | reverse complement strand
AAATGAAATCGTAATTCCAGGACATAAATAATAAAGGATTTATAATGAACAAAATTGATTCAGTCGTTTCAACAGACAAAATAGTCACTATTAGAGGGGTTGGTTTTTCTAAATTACACAGTAAGCACACTTTAACTATTAAAGAGGAAGAGGGTAAAATCATTTTAGAACATGAGGACTATAGGTGTTTAGTGAATGGATTGGGCGATTACATGGGAGACTGGAGAGGAAAAAAAATTACCGTAGATGAAAATTATAAAGTAGTGAAAGTTTAATGGATCCCTATCCTCAACTACAGACAGTCTACCACGAATGGAAAGAAAAGTTATCAAGACAATCATATAGACTTGTTCTTTTTCATATGGATTATGATAATAAATGTTTAAAATTTAAAGTGGTGGACTGTCGTAGTAAATTTAAAGATGCGAGAATGGATGTGAGTACTATTCAAAAAGAATTAGAGACTGATGTTAATAGCCGTACAGCTTTTAATAAAGTTATAGTAGAATATCAGAAGGGAGCATGTTGTGGATAAACAGAAAGTTTACTTAGCTGGTCCTATTGAAAAGGAAAAAGATGGTGGAAAAGGAATTCGTGATTCTGTAAAACTCGCATTAAAGGACTTTGATATAATTTTAGTTGACCCTTGTGAATTTAGTTTTAATACAGAATTTAAAAACATTGCTGAAATTAAAAATGCTAATCCAAATAGTTGGAAAGGCATAGTGCATCACATGTTACGTTCAGATTTAGCTGCCGTTTATAGTGCAGATGCAATCGTAGCTATATTTAACGACAATGCTGGTGTTGGAACTTTTTCTGAAATGGTTTTTGCTGCGTATTCCAATATTCCAATTGTTACATATTTTGAAGATGGGAACACTAAATACGACGATTTACATCCGTGGTTACAAGTAGCTACTACTATTCCAGTAAGTAGCATTAAAGAACTTAAACAAGCAATCAGTACAATCTGTGGAGGAAATAACAATGGCAAAGGGCAAAAAGGTTAAGACACCCAAAAGCACAGCACCGAAAAAGCCAACATATAAATATGAAGCTAAGACTGAGAACCAAGCAAAATATTTAGAATTAATTGACACCAAAAAGATTATTATTGTAACTGGACCTCCTGGTGCCGGAAAATCTTTTCTTGCCCTGGGTCGTGCTTTAGATCTGCTTTATACCAAAAAACAAAAGGGCGGAATGAAAAGAATAGTTTTAATGCGTCCAGCTGTTGAAATGGTTGGCGAAAAATTAGGAGCACTTCCAGGCAGCATGGATGAAAAAATTGCTCCTTATATGTACCCACTCTATGATAATTTAAATCAATTTGTTGACAAGGGTGTTGCAACCAAACTTTTAGAAGAAGATAAAATTCACGCATTTCCTCTTGCGTTCGTTCGTGGCTGTACAATGCGAAATTCTTTTATCATCGTCGATGAAGCCCAAAATACAATTCCTAGTCAAATGAAGTCCATTCTAACAAGACTCGATGATCATAGTAAGATTGTTATTAATGGCGACTTAGAACAAACTGATATTCGACACGAGAATGGTTTAGAAGATGCCATCCTGCGTTTGGGTGGCATTGATGCAGTTGGCATTATACATCTTACCGAAGATGACATTATCCGTTCTAAACTTATTAACAAATTATAAAGGCGTATAGAAAAAACGTTCCTAAATAATTTTATTTTTTACTTAATAAAACTTGCCTAAAATCCGATAACATACATAGGAGATATATATGCTAAAGGAACCTAAAGAAAATCTATCACTGTATTTTATTGCGACTCTATCTAATAACGAAATTTTTTACGAAAGTGGAGAATTTGATTCTTGGAAAAAATTGTTGTCGTACTGTAACGAAAATAATTTAACCATGCAAAAATTTGAAATTCACAATAGTGATAAAACAATACAAATGGATCAAGCCAATATAGAATATTGTTTTGCTATTTATGATGTTAAAGCTAATTTAAATAGCGGAAGCTCAACAATAAAACGAGGCTATGGCGTAGTATGTCACTACACGAGTGGCAAACGTTGTTATGTTGAATGGTTCGATAATGATTCCAAGAAAAGAATTTATGCGGAAGTACTCAGGGATAACCAAATTCCAAAATTTTATGAAGCCGACATTGGTATAAGGAAATGTAAATGAGGAACTTAGATAATCAATTAGGAAACAAGTTGACACGGAAATTCAAGTCTGTCAGTACACCAGGAAAAACATTTTATCTAATTGAATCCCTTGCTGAATTTTGCGTATTTCAAATCTATGGTCTTGATGTTGGTCCGAAATTTTGGCATAAATCAGCTAATCAACCAAAGGCACGGAATACCTACTTAAAAATAAAGAATCAATTATTCTCTATGATTAAGAGGAAGCCCAACATCAGGGCATTAGATTTATTAGGCGTTATTCTGGAAAAATACGATAAGCCCAAGGGCAAGGGCATTAAAACAAAAAGGATTGAGATCGAGGAAGTTGTTGAGGAAATATCCGATGAAAGTCTAATCGAGCTTGAAGGTGACATCAATACAGGAATTTTTGGAGAAAGAAAATAATGGCGAAAAAGAAAAAGGATATGACCAGCGACGAAATTGAAATCGCACAACTTATTACTTCTAAATTTGGAAAGGGAGTCGTTACATCACTGGAGACACTTATACCCACTTACGAAATAAATACTGGAAGCACCTCTCTGGATTATATTATGGGGGGAGGTATAGTAGCTGGTATTACTGAGTTTTATGGTGGTGAAGGGACTGGGAAGACTTCTTTAGCACTGGGACTGGTGCGTAGTGCTCAACAGCAAGGAATTAAAACATATTACATAGACCAAGAACGTGGATTGACTGCCTCTTTGGTTCATAACATTCCAGGGCTTAATGCTGACGAGTTTAGTAAAAATATTTTACGACCAGCACATGGTCAACAGGCAGCTGACGTTATTGAAATGGTTGTAAAGCAGTCACCCAAGAGTCTTATTATTCTGGACTCTATCCCTGCTATGATTAGTAGTGCCCAAATGGACGAGTCAGCATCTAAGGATTTCTATGCTCCTATTGCCAAGCTTATGTCTAATTTTCTTCCTAAGATTAAAACCCTTCTGAGTGAACAAGAAATTTGTTTAGTTTTTCTAAATCAGTTAAGAATGAAAATGACCGGATATGGCAACCCAGAGGACACTCCTGGTGGTAAAGCTATTAAATTCTACTGCGACAGACGAGTTGAATTGAGAAAAGCCAAGCCCATCAAAAAGGGAGAAAAACAGGTAGGTCATTTCGTGAAATGCAAGGTAGTTAAAAATAAATACGCTGCACCTTACCAAATGGCGGAAGTGCCATTGATTTACGGCAAGGGAATTGATTCTGCTTGGGATGTCGCTCAACTGGCTGTTCAAATGGGCATTATTAAAAAGAAGGCTTCTTGGTTCATTTATGAAGATAAAAAGTGGCAAGGAGAACTTGGAATGACTGAAGCCTTGGCAGAAGATAAAGACACCTTTACAGAAATCGAAACTCAGGTGAAAGGTATGTTGGCTGATTAATGAAAATTAAACTTCTCAACGGACGTGAACAAATACTTAACCTTTCCAAGTTAAAGAATAATAAACGAGAAAATGCCTCTTCTGGACATCGGATAATGAGAAAGACCCTTAACGCCCTATTTCCATTGCTTGATGCTTATGAAGAGGTATTTGTCGATGGGCTATTCTTTGATTTCCTTATACCCTCCCTCGGACTTGTGATTGAAGTTGATGGTGAACAACATGATAAATTCGTTGAGTTTTTTCACAAGAACGCTGCTGGTTATATGAACAGCATCAGGAACGACGATAAGAAACAGAAGCTTTGTGATCTCAATAATCTTAGATTGTTACGATTTAAAGATAAAGATATTAAAACATTGGAAGACAGTATAACAATGGTAAAGGAGAATCTATAGTGAGTGCTTTTGAAAAATGCATTAAAAACCTAGGTAAATGGAGTAAAAGAACAGTAGTGAATATTAACAGCACAACGGATCAAGTAGAAGAAATTATTAATCAATCCCCAAAAGATTTTAAAAGTCTGGGACTCGACGAGATGGAAGAAGTACTTATGATGTTGTCACAGTACTCTCTTTTCTTAACGAATGAGCTTAATAAAGCTGGAAGCAATGCTCGTGTATGTAAGACTCGTTTTGATAATCGCTTGTCTCAAGTATTTCTATCTCAGAAAATCGATGGAAAGAGTAAAGACGAAAGGATTTTAAAGGCAAGACGTAGTGACGAAGAGTTAGACAATTTATACTGTAGGTTTGAGGAATACGAAATCAATAAAGAACGATTGGCAAATTTACCTATGGCGATTAACGTGAAGAACAGTATTTATCGAGACATTTATAAAAGGATGGTACATGAACACCAACAATCTAAAAAATCAAGAAGCTGAAGTATCCCTTATTGCGACCCTCCTACAAAGACCTGAACTAATTATAGAAATCGATGAATCTGAAATTGTATATAGTAATTTTAGTGACTCGACACTTGGTGACATTTATCAGACTATTAAAGCTTTATATTGTGAAGATATAACTGTAGATACAGTAACTCTTAATACAATGGGGAAAAGACTGGGCTTTGCTTTTCCAGGTAGAGAAAAAACTGCACAAAAAATCCAAAAGCTTTTTAAGGCAGAAATTGAAGTTAAGAATATATATCTATATGTTAATATAGTTCGAGACTTAAGCTTTAAAAGGAAGTTGATTGATGTTTTAGAACAATCTATTAAGAAAATGCTTGACTCCACTGATTCATTGAGTGCCTTGGAAATTGTTGAAGGTAGTCTGTATGATTTTGTATTGGAAAATATTCGTGAAGAAAAAATGGTCAAGTTGACCGACAGTGTGGAAAGTATTCTGAAAATGATGGCAGAAGATCCCGTTAGAGGGCTTACAACAGGCTTTCCTACGCTCGACCAGCTTTTAGGTGGTGGTTGTCGTCCTGGGTCGTTAAACTTGGTCTGTGCCTCCACAGGTATCGGTAAATCACTGGTGTCAATGCATTGTGCCATTGAGAATGCTCGAAAAGGTGTTCCGGTATTGTATCTGGATAACGAACTGGGTAAGGAAATACAAACCGTTAGATTCATTGGAGCACTTGCTAGTATTCCATTTCCTGAACTTGAGGATGGTTCCTGGATGAAAAAAGCCTCTTACGTGGAGAAATACCAAGAAGCTAAGGCACTGTTCGATGGACTTCCTATATATTTTATTGATGCTGTGGGTATGAGTAACGATGCTGTTATTTCAGCGATCAGAAGATTTGTTAATAAGCACGTCAAATTTAATAAGCACGGCAATTATAATAAGTCTATGGTCATTTATGATTACTTTAGGGTTGACTCTCTCCGTAAGAATAATGAAAAGGAATATGAAGTCCTTGGTCAGTTTGCTGCTAAAATGCATGACGTTGCTTGTCAGTATAGAACTGCTATCCTTGGTACTGCACAGCTTAATAGATCTCTTTCTATTGCTGGTTCTCAAAGGCTTATGCATCCTGCTGATTCGGTTATTTATTTTCTTCCTAAATCAAGGGCAGAAATCTTTGGCGACCAAGACAATCAAGGTGATCACAAATTTGTAGTGGAAAAGGCACGATTCGGACCTGGAACTGACGAATCCACCTATATTGGTGTTAAAACAGATAAAGCCAGAGGGTACTTCTCTGATGCTGGACTTGGTAAATTTATTGAGGATGCTGGTGACAATGATGACTGATGGTGAAAAAAGACTAGCAAGAAAACTTAATTTTTACTTTATGGACGTATTGCATTATTTCAACCTGACGGAAAACATTACGTATGAAGATGAGGCGGAATTGAGAATGCCTTGTCCGATTCATTTTGGCGACAATCCAACTGCTTTTTGTTTTGACAAAAGCTATTTGCGTTGGAGGTGCTTCACTAATGGTTGTCATAACGATGTTGGTGTTGAAGTTTTTGGTCTTATCAAGGGCATTGAATCTTGTTCAGATAAAGAAGCTCTTGATATTGCTCGTAAAATATTAGCTTCATCGGGCAAGAACGGCAAAGTAAAACACATGCGTCAGGAAAAATCAAAGGATCAAAACGTATTTCAAATTAAAGCATCTGAACGAATGGACAGTCAGTTGCTTCTTGAACGTGGAATAAACAAAAAAGTTTTGAAGAAGTACATGGTGGGTATTTATCCCAGCATTAATTCCAATAGGGTTTTAGTTCCAATCATTACACGTTCTGGAAAAATCGTTGGTGCTTCTGGACGCAAAATTCGTGGAGATGGTCCCAAATGGATGCATATTCCAAAGGGAATTAGCACAGATCAAAATCTTTTCAATATTAATTTTGTTGAACCAAAAAACAATACTATTATTCTTGTTGAGGGTCCAATCGACGTTTTAAAGTTTGAAAGTGCTAATATCCATAATAGTCTGGCTATATTCGGATCTTCTTTAACTGATGGACAACGAAAACTTCTTGACGAATTAAAAATTGAAAATGTTGTGCTTGCCTTAGACAATGACAGTGCAGGGCAAAAAGCTACTGCCACAATTGGTAGAACACTTAAAGAACATAGTTATAATGTCAAAAAGCTGTGTTTTGATACAAAATATAAAGATATTGGTGAAATGCCATTGTTTTTACTGCGACGAAAAAAATTCACAATCGAAGAAATATAATTTTTTACTAAACAAATCCATCCAAAAATCCGATAACTATAGTAAGGAGACAGTTTATGAAACAAATTATTATTGGACTATGCGGAAAAAAACAAACCGGAAAATCTTCAAGTTACAAGTTTATTGAGAAAATAAGTGGCGACAGATATAGTGTTGATAAACTATCGTTTGCCTCGAAACTCAAAAACCTGACTGCCGATGTGTTTGGTGTAGATTTTGAAATGCTCGTTGGAACTGACGAAGAAAAAGACAGTCCAACATATTTAAAGTGGCATGATGTTGGTCCTCATATTAAGAGTGATTTTTATGGACCAGTGTTTAGTGAGCCAGAAAACAAATATGTTACCCATAGGGAATTGTTGCAACTTGTTGGCACCAACCTATTTAGGGCTGTTCGACAAAACATTTGGGTAGAGTGTTTACAAAGGTCAATTAAAGAAAGTACAGCTGACATTATTATCATAGATGATGCTCGTTTTCCAAATGAATTAGAAGCACTAAAAAATTCTGGCGGAACTCTTGTTAAGCTTTATCGGAACACGTACAGTCCTAATTCAGCTAATCATTCAAGCGAAACGGCACTGGACCATTTGCCTGATGAATATTATGATTTTGTAATTTTTGATAGAAACCAAAGAACAATGGAGCAATTGGAAGATAGCTGGGAAATAATCATGAGTGTACTATTAGGAGAATAATATGACGATTCAAGAACAATTAAAAGCATTAGAAGAAAAAAAGACAGAATTATTTTTTATAGAAGTTACCCATTTAGAAATTAAAAAAGGTGATTTAAGTGTTAGAGATGAGTCAGGCGTAAATCCTGTTTATCTTCGTGAAGTCACGTATGAAGAAGCTGCTCAACGAGTTAACGAACAATCCCCAGTGAACGTAGTGGAAAGAAAGTCAAAGCTCGGAAGAATGTATCTTGAAGGAATCGCAGATGAAAATTAATGAAGTAAAACACTTGTCGGCAAGTTCCATAAAATCCTACAAGCAATGTCCATTTAAATTTTTCTTAAATTATATTATGAAAATCCGTATGAGAGGCAATTATGCAGCCGACATGGGTTCTTTCATTCATGAGATTTTTGAATTTATTGCTAATGGCACATTAACTATGGACACTTGGGAGCAATGGGCTTTAGACAATGTTCATAAATTACACGACATGGCAATGGACAACAAAGGTTTAACTCCTGACGAAGTGTGGGACGATGTAATAAGACTTACTGGCTTGGTTTTTAATAGGGCAGATAAGTTCAATCCACTCAAGTGGAAGATTATAGATGCTGAAAAACAATTTAATCTTACTCTTGACTCTGGTTGTGTCATAAAGGGTTTTATTGACTTAGTGATCGAAGACGATAAGGACACGCTCCTCATTGTTGATTGGAAGTCGGGTAAGTTTGCTCTCAGTCAGAAGGAAGCTGCAAAAGATCCTCAAGTTCTCATGTATCGTATTGCTGCTGAAATCCTTTATCCTGGATATAAATACTACAATGTCTGTTTAGATTATCTACAGAAGCGTCCAGTGTTTGTTGCAAGTTCTGACAAAATGATTGCTGGTGCAAAAAGGGCGTTGGGTCGTTATTGGAATAAACTTACAAACATAATAAACGTTCCTCAACGCAAGGAGAAGCCAGACTTTAAGTGTCAGTATCTATGCGACCGAGAAATTTGCGACAAGTGTTGGGAGCAACATTTACGTGGTGAATTAATTGATGACTGACAAAAAGATTATAGGAATTGTTGGCTCACGTAGAAGAAATGACATCGAAGACTTTAAGATTGTAGAAAAAGAATTTTTCAGTCTTTATGGTCCAGGTGATGTTATTGTTTCTGGCGGTTGTCGCCAAGGTGCTGATTGCTTTGCAGAACGAATAGCCAGAGACAATGGCATTACTATTATTATCTATCATGCTGACTGGAATAGCAGAGGTAAGGGTGCAGGACTATGGCGAAATACTTTCATCGCAAAACGTGCAGACATTCTTATCGGTTGTGTTGCTCCAGATAGAACTGGTGGCACAGAAGATACAATTAGAAAATTTAAAGATATGAAAACTGACTGGGAAGAAAGGTTGTTTATTATATGATTATGTCACGCAATCAACTCAAAAAAGTTATTGATTTTATGAGAGAGGCTGATCACAAAACAACTTTTGGAATCACCAATGGTGTGTTCGACATTCTACACGCTGGACATGTTGATTTTATTCGTGAAGCACAAATGAGGTGTGACTTCCTTATTGTATCTCTAAATACCGATGACTCCGTGAAGAAAAACAAGGGTAACTCCAGACCAATAATGTCATTAGAGGAACGATTGATGGTCGTCGTAGCTTTAAAAGACGTTGATTATGTAACTTGGCATGACGAAACAAATATGAACAAAACAATGGAAATTTTAAAACCAGACTTTTACATTAAGGGTGGAGACTATAGTGCTGACAATATGTCTTCAACACCAATTGTAAGGTCGTATGGTGGAGAAGTTATTCTTGTTCCATTTCATTATGACATATCCACAACTAAAATTATTAAGCGAATCAAGGGACAATAAATGAATTATATTCCATTACATGCACATTCCTCATATTCATTCTTAGATTCTTGCCTCAACATTCAAGAGTATGTACAAAAAGGTAAAGAATTAGGAATGAATAGTCTTGCAGTGACCGATCATGGCAACATTTGTGGAGCTATGGAGTTCTATAAAGAGTGTAAAAAGAATGACGTTAAACCTATCCTTGGTTGCGAATTTTATATTGCTGAACATAATCCAGATAAAGATAGAAAATCATATCACATTCTTTGTCTGGCTATGAATAATCGGGGCTGGAGAAACATTATAAAGCTTCAAACTTATGCCAATACAAGCATTAAAGACGGTGGGGGCTATTACTATAAAGCTCGAATCGATATCGATACATTGTTTAAGCATAATGAGGGTATTATTTGTATGACAGCTTGTGTCGGTGGATTGATTCCATTTCACATGGTGCATGACATTAAAAAAGCCCACACATTGGTTCAACAATTTCAAGAAGTATTTGGAGATAGGTTTTATCTCGAAATTCAGGATGTTAATAAGCCTGGAAAAATGTATATCCCAGAACAGCAAGTCGTTATTGATGTCAGTCGTGAGATGTCCAAAAAATATGGAATCCCATGTGTTGCCACTAATGATTTACATTACTTAAACAAAGAAGACCACGTATCCCACGAAATCCTTAAGGCTATTAGTTCCAGAAAAACTTTAAATGACCCAGTGAGATCAGATGATTGTCCTTGGGGTCGAAATAAGTTCAACGGATATGACTACTATTTGCAGACAGCTGACGAAATGCTGGAGAAGTTTGAGCCAGAAGAAGTATCTATCACACAAGACATCGCAGACAGATGTAACGTTGAGATTACCTTCGCACCAGCTTCTAAGATTCCTAATTACAATGGACTTTCAGACGATGCTGCCTATGAGATGCTCCTGAAAATTGCCCGTAGTAAGACTAAGGAAAGGCGATTATTCACCTCTAAGGACACCGTGTATGTAGAAAGAATACGACGAGAGTTGGCAGATGTAAAAGAAGCAAGTCTTGCTCATTACTTTCTCATTGTAAATGATGTATGTGAGTTCTCTGATGAGAATAAAATTGCTCGTGGTCCTGGTCGTGGAAGTGCTGGTGGATCTCTTTTGTCTTATATTCTTAATATTACTGGAACGGACCCCATTAAATATGATTTAATCTGGGAACGTTTCTACAATAAAGGGCGAAAGAACTCTTACCCTGATATTGATCTCGATTTTGACGTATCCAAGCGTGTTAAGATTATCGAATACCTTAGACGTAAATTCGGGTTTAATAAAGTGTATCCCATGTTGACCATCGGAACAATGGCAGGAAAAGCAGCTCTGAAAGACACTGGTAGGGCAATTGGTCTTCCTTTTGATTATCTTAATAAGATTACAAAGAAGTTTCCACTTAAAGCAAACACTATTGAAAAAGCAATCAAAGAATCTAAAACTCTCAAGAAAATCTCACAAGGTGTTGATAAAGACGTTGAAGAATGGACGAAAGACCTCGAAGAGACATCCAATGACATTAAAAAGAATGTATTGAAGTCAAATATTCGAGAACGCAAACGTCAGCTCAAAATGCTCTTTAAACATGCCTTACGGCTTGAGGGTTGCAAAAGACAGGCTGGTAAACATGCCTGTGCCATGATTATCTCAGACACCGATATAGACGGTGATATACCCCTCTCATGGAATGCTAAAGATAAACAACATTTAACTGGGTACGACATGTACACGCTTGAGGAGTTGGGCTTTTTGAAGTTGGACCTTCTCGGCATTAAGTCTGTAACAGTTGTGGACATTATCCAAGATGAGCTTAAAAAGGCAAAAATTCCACATTCGCCACAAGAAGTAATGACATATGACGACCCGAAAATTTTTGAAATGGCAAGCAGGGGCTTAACAAAAGGCATTTTCCAGCTCGAAAGTTATCTTGGTGTGAACTGGATGAAAAAAGTTCGACCAACTAATCTAAATGAGTGGGCAGACGTTATTGCTCTTATCCGTCCAGCATTGCTCGAAACAGGCTTATCTCAGCAGTATGTGGACAATAAGAGGGCAGTTGAGGTAGAATACCTCCATGACGATCTAATGAGCATATTCGGCTCTACACAGGGCGTAATGCTTTATCAAGAACAGCTATTAGAAGTAGCCAAGCAGATTGCTGGTTTTTCTCTCGTAGAAGCTGATAATCTTAGGAAGGCTGTTGGTAAGAAGCTTCCTGAGAAAATGGCTGAGTATAAGGGAAAATTCCTGGAAAAAACAACTGGAAACGGCTATTCTCAAGAAATGGCTGATGAACTATGGCGACTGATTGAAGCTGGTGCATCTTATTCATTTAATAAAAGTCACTCTGTTGCTTATGCTATGCTCGGCTATCAAATGGCTTATTATAAGAATTACCACCCACTTCAATTTTATCTGGCAATGCTCCGTATGGCTCAACAAGAACAAAAGCCACAGGAAGAGATTGCAGAACTGTATTATGATGCCAAAAAATATGGTATTGAGATATGTGCTCCAGACATTAATAAATCAGGTTTAGACTTCACAATAGCTGACAATAAGATTTATTTTGGATTTCAGCACATTAAGGGAATTGGTAAATCTTCCAGAAAAGTATTCGAACATCTTAAAGGTGTGGAAAAACCAAGGGATTTATATGGTGTGATCAAAAAATACAATGTGACGCAAAATATCATGAAGACCCTTATCCTGAGTGGTGCCTTTGATGAATCACTTATGCCTTATTATGAACACCGCCTCGACATGTGGCGAGAGATTGAAATCTTCTATTCCCTTACAGACAACCGACTTAAGTTAATTGCATCTATAATGAAGGAGCAAGGGGTTAGCTTTAAAGAGGCAGTTAAAACTTGGGCGAAAGGAATGGACACTAAGCTCCATAACGACAAACTTAAAGACCTTATTATGAATGAAGCACCGAATGACGTTAAGGCAATGGCTCA
>Ga0233412_10001457_pt1 | contig 12264 bp, 14 predicted proteins | sample Na_anoxic_4_MG_FD_180667 | JGI IMG/M metagenome (GOLD analysis project Ga0233412, IMG submission 180667) | Seawater microbial communities from Saanich Inlet, British Columbia, Canada - Na_anoxic_4_MG | ecosystem: Environmental > Aquatic > Marine > Inlet | place: Canada: British Columbia... | reverse complement strand
ATTAAAGGGTAGTGCTGATGAAGATATATTAGATGCTATTACAGTTCGCGACCGTTTGGATAATCCAGATGGACTATATGGTGTTGATGACATTGATTTATTGGATAGTGAAATCAAAAATATGACTGATACTACGTATGCTGATAGAATTCAAACAGAAATGAAATTTTTAAGCGACAATGCTGCTACATATTTATCTCCCAAAGGATTGGAAACATATAGTCCCAAATTTTTACATGTATTGGAAAATCTAAAAGATATTGACCATCGCGGATTACATTTGATTTATACACAATTTAGAACGATTGAGGGTATTGGTGTTTTAAAATTAATTCTCGATGCCAATGGATTTACGCAATTTAAAATAAAGAAGGATAGTGGTGATGTTTGGCATCTAGATATTCCAGAAAATAAACGAGGTATGCCTACTTATGCTCTTTATACTGGAACTGAAACCGCAGAGGAAAAGGAAATTATTCGTAATATTTACAACAGTAATTGGACGGCCGTTCCCAATACTATTGTTAGTGATTTATCAAATATATCTACTAACAATCTATATGGTGAAATTATCAAGGTACTTATGATTACTGCTTCTGGTGCGGAAGGTATTTCCTTAAAAAACACTCGCTATGTTCATATTATAGAGCCATATTGGCATCCTGTGCGAACAGAACAAGTTATTGGTAGAGCTAAAAGAATTTGTAGTCACCAAGATTTGCCACCCGAATTAAGAACGGTAAATGTGTTTTTATATTTAATGACCTTTACCAAAGAACAACTTGAGGGTGATGGTGCGATTGAACTAAAATTAAACGATGTGAGTAAATTTGACGAAACTGTCCCTGTTACTAGTGATGAAACATTATATGAAATATCTACAATTAAGGAGCGAATTAGTGAACAACTACTAATGTCCGTTAAAGAATCATCTATGGATTGTTCTGTTTATAACAAACCTGGAACAAAAGATGCGATAAAATGCTTCTCTTTTGGTAAAACATCTCCATCTACATTTTCTTACAAACCATCTATTTCAAATGAAGAAGTTGATACAGTCGCACAAATGAACAAAACAACTATTAATTGGACTGCTGATACAGTTAATATGAATATTGATGGAATTAAAAAACAATTTGCTAGAAATCCCAAAACAAATGAAATTTATGATTTACAAAGTTATCATGATGCTGTTAAATTTGGTAGTGAATTAATTCTTAAGGGAAAACTAGTAAAAAAAACAGATGGTAAGTTCAAATTTGTCAAAATATAAAAAATATTTTCATCCTAGTTAGAAATATATGTATAGAATTACACATATATTTTTACGTTACACAATAATGTGTTTTATTTTTTCTAAAAACGATTCTGGAGTGGGTGTTGGGTCATGATATAATTGGTCCATATCTATGTCTCTTTTTCTTCTTATGTTACCATTTTTTACGTCAATAGACGATTTTGTAGATATTACTTTCTGGTCATTGTTTAATGTATTATTACTATTAGTGAGATATATTGTTTCTATACTATCAATGCTAACACTTCGGGATTTTGTTCGATTACGTGGTAATTCGTCTTCCCCCCATACAGTAAATTCTAGCTCCATGCTATTACTTCTACTATTACTTCTACTATTACTTCTACTATTACTTCTACTATTACTTCTACTATTACTTCTACTATTACTTCTACTATTACTTCTGCTCATATACACCTTGAAGATTTGATACATTATTATGACATTTTTTTTTTAAGCAATTTTTTTATGCTGTAATAATTCTAATATTTGGTTACATGTATTTTTTAATTGCTCTTGATTTTCTTTGATAATCTTCAATGTGTATTCAATATTCATATCATTGGTAGATTGTAATACGCTATCGGTGCTGGTAATATTTTGCTTTCGCTTCAATTTACTAAAAATGCTGGTTGTTGTATTCTGTTTATTTTCTATAGTTTGTCTATTATTATCTAATATATTTTCGTGAAACGAAACTTTTTTATTATCTATTAATTGTGATTGAGTAGTTGATGAGGACAATGATACCCGACCATCTATCGGTTTATCTAATGGGATACTATTATTATTGTTATTATTATTATTATTGTTATTATTATTATTATTGTTATTATTGTTATTATTAGCATTAGTATTTAACCATTTCTCTGCTTCTTTTGTAACTGGTGGTAGTTCTAACTCTCGTTCACGACTCGACATTCTTTCCGCAATTAATCTATCCATTTCATCCCCGATTGGTTTGTCATCACCTAACGAGGTATCGCTAAAATTTACATCTTGGGGCTTCTCTGGATTCATTAATAAATTCATGCTATCTTGCTGCTCTTTTAATTTTATAGTCAATTCATTTGTGCGATGGTTTTGTAAATCCGTTGCCGTATAAATCATTTCCAATGGATTTTCATTACGACTTGTTATTTTATTTTTATTTTTATTTATATTAATTATTAATTCATTCATAGCCATTTTATTTTTTTCAAGTAACGGAACACCATTATTATTTTTATGAATTTCACTAATTGTATCTTCAAATGTTTTCTGTATCAAATTATACTTTTCATTTTCTATGCCTTCAAATATATTACTATCTTGTAGTAAACCCCATATCATAGCTTTGTTATTGTTACTAATAAAATCCATTTATTGACTAGTATAAGTAAGTATACTAGTAACAATATAAATTGTGTTTAATATTATTTTTTACATAATTATGTAAAAAAACAAAATTTTACAATACATACATCATACACATATTGATATGTATCACAATCTAGTAGATAAACCCCATGATAACCCTATCGATATATTTGCAACGAATTGCTCTTAATATTTCAACAGATATTGATGTTTTTATCTCTAGGTACTCTTTGTTATATTTTTCTATTGTACATATTACCATTTTAATGTAGCGAATATCTTTATCGCTAATATATTTGTTATTATCCTCTAGCCCTTTTAAAATCTCCGGTTTCAAAGTTAACCCCCTAGTATGTAGGACATCCCATACTCTACAATCGATTTTTATTTTTGTTATAGACGCGGCACGTAACCACGTCAAATATAAAGAGCGAATAATTGTCACCTTTTTCATGAAGGAATCCTTGTGTATAGTTCCTTTTCTACTTTCCATATAAATTCTCCGGGCATTCCGGGCATGCTGTGTCCACCTCTCCACATACCCTACTCCATATGTTTTATAAAATTTACGCTCTTCGCGTTTCACAACTTCATCATAAGTATTATCGACCATTTTTATTTTATTTTTGATTGTAGTTATTAAAGAATCTGTATCCATGTCGAGTTTTCCATTCGTAATCATAGAAGCATTCATCTTTAGAAATTTTAGAAATTTTAGAAATGATTTACATTTATTGTTACTTCTACTGATTCATGAAAAAATGAATCAACTTTTTTAGTGGTGTATTTGGTGAAAAATATTTGTATCAATATATACTATATGTCTATTTTTATAGATAGTGATACACCGGTATCAACGGATACGAAAAAATTTATGGATTATATTAAAGTATCCACTATTCAGTATTTTAATAGAGGAGAATATGGAATAGGATATAGAGTAAAGATAAATGACTTGGCAAAATCAAAATACAATGTATTATCATTGAACAATACAGAAGAATCGATAAAATGTGGCCAATTATTTGTCAAATTGGTACCAATTTTTGATAATGATAGCAATAATGAGATACATGACCTTATGCGTAATATATTAGGCATAGGTGCTACTCCTAGTAAAGATTTTTTAAATGAGATACGAATTCAAAACGATGTTTATAAAAAAACCAATAAAAATTTAGAAGCGTGTTGTCCACCTATTGTTTATTCAAGTATAGTAAATAATACTGCAAAGTCAAGTCGTGCTCAAAAGTTATTATCGACAATGATAAAACAAATGCCAAATGATGAAAATAAGATTTTTTTAGAGCGGATGAAGAGACTATATGAAGGATATCCAGATATAAAATTAGGTATAATCGCCATGTCATTTGCGGAAAACTATGATTCATTGCTAAATGTACTTAACAATACAAATAATCAGGCGCAACGAATTATGTATAAATATTTAGCTATTTATGAATTATTAAGATTATATGATATTGGATATATGCACGGCGATTATCATACACAAAATATATTGATTAATAAAAATTATAAATCTAATAATCTTGCTCCGCAACTTCAGGGACGCGCATTAATAATAGACTACGGACTAGCGTTTAAAAATAAACACATATCCAGTGACATTAATACCACAGCTTCTGTAAAGTTACATATAATGACGCAAGAAAAACAACCACAAACTAATGAAAATGCGTACACTTGGAAAACTTATAAATGGTTACTTGATTTTTTACATACTGAAAATAATTTGAATAGTAATTGTGATATATTAAAAGATTCTATAATGAATTTCCAAGAACAAATGATAATAAAAATAAACGAAAATTATCCTGAAGTAATAACACGCATTCGTGATATTAATGAAAGCACAAATAGAGTTAGTGTATTAAGAGGCGGTCGAGCAATAGTTGGTACTCAACCCGTTTTAAAGATGGAAGATAACACAAATATCAAGGCTGAAAATACTAATATGAAATTTAAAAATATGGTTAATCAAAAGAATACTTTAAATTTGAAATCGAATAATGTACCAATATCAAATATAGAATTTGAACAATTGTTTAATCCATCTAATATGAATATGAATAATCTAGTTAATGATTATGAAAATACATTGAGTGAGGGAATCTTAATATTAAATAGTCATAATATGACGGCTGGTACAAAAAAGAAAACAATCAAAAAAAGGAAAACAATCAAAAAAAGGAAAACAATCAAAAAAAAGAAGACAACAAAAAAAAGAAGACAACAAAAAAGGAAATGATGACAGTTTGATTATCAATTAAAATATTTTTTTCTCAATTCAAATACTTCCTTGTCGGGAATTTTATTTTTTAAAAAATACGTCACTTCCGTGTCTTTCAACATTTGAATAATGAAATACAAACAATACATACCGCATTCTGATTCACTTTGTTGATGTTCTTTTTCATTAATATACACTTTAAAATCAATTCCTATTTGTCGTCCTTGATTACGTATAGTATCTATTAATTTACTCACTTGCTTTGGGGGTTCATTTCCATTGCTGTCAAAATATACAATAATTTTTTTCTTAATGTTTACAAACATGGATATCCAATGTTCTCCATTTTTATAATGCGGATCTGTATTAAAAATAATACCTAGTTTATTTTTATTTCGCTTAATCATTTTACTCAAATTTAAATTACATAATTCTTCCCATACGCATTCTCCATACAATTTATGATGGTCATAATCAATGGGGGATGGTCCTAAAAATTCAAAGCATTTATAGAACTTTTCATACTGTTTCATTACCGATTCAATGTCTAAGCTGCTTAACCATTCGTTAGGATTTCTCTTCCAATCATCCGGTGAACTGGGAGCAAATGTATAATTTAACAATTCACTATCCAAGTTTCCTTCCATAAATTTGCTTCTTAACCAACACGATTCTCTGTCACAACTATTATTCATTTTCTCTCTTAATTCTATCCATATTTTCTTCGGATTATTTGTAGAAATGGTATCACGTTGGTGTCTAGCGTTCCAATATTTTTTCATTTTAAATAAAGATTCATTTGTATAACATGAAAATTCACTTTTATTTGGATTAGGGCTACAATTTACGGATTTATATCCATCTAAATAAGCGTTATCATCTGTGGCAGATTGTACCTTATTCTTATGAACATTCTTTTTCGTTTTATTTTGTTTATTTTTTTTTTTTGACTGACTCGTTTTATGATGCTTATTGTATATTTTTGTCCTCATTAAATAATCGTTATATTATTTTATATGCCCATATTTTTCTTTTTCATAATACCCTTTGTCTTATGTACTTTTGTTTTTATATTTACTACCTCCTTTGTAGGTAGTATTTTTTTCTTGCTATTTTCTGTAGCATTTATTACAAATGAATCTAAATTTATCTTTTTTGTCTCTTCTACTTTTCTAAACAAGTAGTCACAGTTTTTATATGATTCAGTTTCAATTAGCACACGCGATATATCCATAATATCACTATCCATTACTTGATTTTCGCTAACATCCATATATTTTTCTTGAATAATGTCTTTTGTATCTAAATTTTTTAAATAATCTATACATGTCTTTATATAACTGTGAAACCCCGATACTAATGATTCATTTTTTATTTCATCCCTAAATAACCTCTTTGTTAAATCTAATATTCGTTTTTTATAAAATTTTTTATCATTGTCAAAATGTCCGGATTGATAATCTTCCTTTTTTTTCAATATGTTATTATATTGTGAACGGTTCGTGAAATAATCTAAGGTAATACTATCTATGTCACTCATGTTAAATTTACTTACTTTATCATCGTATGGTTCGTTTGAAGTATTCATTGATGTATTCATTGATGTATTCATTTACATATATCAATGAAATTTTATTTTCTATATTACACGCTTTACTCTTTACACACATCGCCTATCGTATCCTTTATTTGATATCTAGTATGATTGTTAAACAAATTATTACCTATATTTTGTGTATTTGGGTTAAAAGATGCTAAATCAACCTTATCAAATAATAATGGATGGGTCTGGGGTTGGGGGGTATAATCTACACGTGTCTCGTATAAATCACTAGTTGATTCGGGTACATATACAGATTGATCGCTTTTTTGAAGAGCAAATATTTGATTTCTTAACTGAGATTCCAAATTTACATTGTTTGAAAATCCGCTCCAAGGAGCTGTTGCGTTTCCAGGATTAAAAACGCCACTTGTACTATACGGTGTATACGAATTGTTCGGAACTGATGCCTTTTTATATTGGTCTAAAATTGGCATGTATCCATATTTCGTAGCAGCAGGACGCATACTAAATTGTGGCTTTAGACCAGTTGATGGAATATTTCTAGATGATATTCTATTATTTAATTCATTCGTACGTTCCTGATTACATCGGTATAATCCGTCTATTACTCCATACATTTTACTCATTATTATAATAGTTTATTATAATAAAAATACCTAAACCTAAAAATATTATATATTTTAGTCTAATATAGAGACATGTGTGGGATATTTGCGATGTTTCAAGCATTACCGAATGATGTATACAAGAACATCGCATTGTTGTTAGAAAAATACTTTCTATTGGGACAGTCAAGAGGTCCTGAATTCTCTATTATGAAACAAATTACCAATAATGTCCTTTTAGGATTTCATCGATTAGCAATAAACGGGATTGATAACAAATCACATCAACCAATTTGTATAGATGGTATTTACTTGATATGTAATGGTGAAATATATAATTATAAGAACATATACAAACTGTTAAATGTCATACCAGAAACCAATTCAGACTGTGAAAGTATTATACATATGTATAAAGAATATGGTATTGATTATACATTACAAAATTTAGACGGGGTGTTCGCATTTATATTATATGATACTAATATTGATAGGGTATATGTCGCGCGCGACCCTTTTGGTGTTAGACCATTGTATTATGGTAAAACAAATGATGAATTGTTTGTCTTCTCCTCCTTATTAAAACAAGTCTCCTATTTATGTGACGATTGTTGTAATTTTAATGCAGGTACTTATCTTGAATTATCTCTTCATAAAGAATGTGTTACTGTTTCTAAACAACCGACTTCTTATACATCTTTTAATTATCATCACAATTTTCCATCTAATAAGTTGGGTGGAATACATAAAGAATATTGTATTACAATTTATGAATCGTTGTTAGAATCAGTAAAAAAACGAGTCATTGCTTGCGAAAGAAATATCGCCTGTTTATTGTCTGGTGGATTAGATAGTAGCTTAATATCAGCACTTGTTTCCAAATTCACACCAAAAGGACAATTACAAACATATAGTATTGGAATGTCGGGTGGAACGGACTTAGAATATGCACGAACTGTTTCAAAACATATATCTTCCATTCACAATGAAATTATTTTAACAGAATACGAATTCTTTACTGCTATTCGTGAAGTCATTTATAATATTGAAAGTTATGATACCACAACTGTACGGGCAAGTGTTGGCAACTATCTTGTCGCTAAGTATATATCCGAACATAGTGACGCTAAAGTTATTTTTAATGGCGATGGCTCTGATGAATTAACCGGTGGATATATGTATTTTCATAATTGCCCAAATGATATTGAATTTGACCATGAATGTAAACGATTACTTAGCAATATTCAATATTATGATGTATTAAGAAGTGACCGGTGCATATCATGTCATGGTTTAGAACCTAGAACACCTTTTTTAGATCGCACATTCGTTCACGACTATTTATCATTACCAATTAGTGTTAGAAATCATAATAATGGAAAATATATGGAAAAATATTTACTTAGAAAGTCTATTGAAATAATGGACCCTGAATTACTACCATCATCCGTTTTATGGAGGACCAAAGAAGCTTTTAGTGATGGTGTAAGCTCACACCATAATTCATGGTATGATATTATTCAATCTAACATGGATACAAGTTATACGGATGATGAATTTGAACAAAAATGTAAAGAATATATTGTTAATCCACCAACAACTAAGGAACAATTGTATTATAGAGAAATTTTTGAGGAATATTTTCCTGGACGCGGTGATATTATTCCTGGATTTTGGATGCCACAATATAGTGAGACGTCAGATTCAAGTGCCAGACATTTAGCCGTCTATAAGAAGTATTTGAAACATACATAAATATTTTATATTTTTATTGTATAGAAATGGCTATTCATGAAAATATATTTCATATAGGAATTTTTTTATCTTATCTATTGTATTTTTTTGCGTTTTTTCGAATAGGAGCATACAATCCTAAATATTTAGAGCAATTACAAGAATACCTAAAGTATTACGTTACAGGATTTTTACTAATTCGGTTTAATCCTTTTTCAAAATCAACATTTACTGAATTTGACAGGAAAGTGGTGTTTTCATCTGCTATATTCTTATTAACTACAACTACGTTTACACAATATTCTAAGAATTTTGACATGTTAGAACTTGTAAAATCACTCAAGGTTATTCGTTGAGTTATACATATTGTAGAAATCTCTAGAAAACATTAGACTTACTCAGAATTTCTTTTTCATAGTTTTATTTCTATTATTTTTCCCCTTTTTCTTATATGTTCGGTTTGTCTTCTCATAAAAAAATTGTTTCAAATGTTGTAACATTCTTTTTCCAATTATTTCATCTATTTCTTGTTCTTCTTTGTTTTTTTGACTCACTCTATACGAATATCGTTTAAAATTCGCGTTTATATTTTCTTTACATTGCTCCTTATTTGTTATAATTTCTCCTAATTTAGAAGATAAAAACTTATTTATCATTTCGTCTATTGAAAATTGATATTTGTATGGTTTGACATTGATGTAATATACTTTATCATCTGCCATTCCATCATGATATACATCATCTATAAAACACAATTCTATGTTGTTCGGCATCTTGGTACACCTAACAAAATCATCCATTGTTTTATCGTGCGATGTACGCCCTAATTCTATATGTTTTCCACCTACCTTAAACGCCGCTATTACTTTATCAAATAGTGGTTTATCTGATTTTGAATCTATTTTAGATTCAAAATACATTTTAATATTATTTGCCCAGCTTTTATCACCCTGATTATTCGTATATATCATTACCTTGTAGCATTTGCTTTCCTTCTTTTTTTTTTCAAATACTCTAATATTGTTAATATTTGGGGGCGTAAAAATAATGGATATAAATCTAGTAGTTCATTGAAATGTTGATCACTATAATTATTTTGCTTCAGATAATTATTTAAGCAATCACAAAATATACCAAATTCTGTGAAATACCCCAGTGTTTCATCTAAATCAAATACTACTATTTTTAATGGTTTAGGCATGTATATAGAATATATTTATAAAAAATCTCACCTATAAATATACTCTTTACATTATGGATTTATCCTCTGCTGATTATAAAAAAATTACCAAATTTTATGGACTTTCTAAACAAAATAATAAAACATATAAGAATTTAGCTGAAAACTTATTGGCAGATAAGCTATGTAAATGTATTAAAAAGGTTCACACTGGTACAGAAACACGTGAAAAAAGAGCTATTAGCATATGTAGAGATAGTATTTTTAAAAATCGAGACATCGATTTGTATAAATTTAAATGTAAAAAGGGACCTTCTCTTCTTTCAAAAAAAGGGACCAAAAAGAAATTGAAGAAGTTTAGAAAAACTATTGGCTTTAATAAGACAAAACGAACGAAAAAAAATAAGTAAATATTATCACGATACACATATTATCGTGTGAGAATATTTCACAATTATTAAATAAAAAATGAACTTTTTTATTTAGTCTTTCAACTGATAACATCAAGATGAATAGAAGCCTAAATTTATTTAACGATTTGTCTAGATTTATCTTGACCACTTCAACAAAATACAAAATTGATGAATCACATGATATATCTCATAGCATGAAGGTTCTTCACTATGCTCATAATATTTACAAACAAGAAGTTCGCTACAATCCATGTATTAGCGAACATAAAGATATCATCTACATATCGGCTACTCTACACGATATGTGCGACAATAAGTACATGAATGAAAGTAAAGGACTTGAAGATATTATTAGTTTTCTAGATACAAAAATTACTACGGATGAAAGTAATGTCATTTCATCTATCATTAGCACGATGTCTTATTCAAAAGTAAAGAAATACGGTTTTCCGAATTTGGGTCTTTATCAAACAGCATACCATATTGTTAGAGAAGCAGACTTACTATCTGCCTATGACTTTGATAGATGTATAATTTACGATATGAAAGTAAATAATAAATCGTTTGAAGACGCATTTTATAGAGCAGAAGAGTTGTTTCAATCTCGCGTATTTAGACATGGTGATGACGAGTTGTTTACAACTGGATATGCTATTACACAATATCCTGTCCTTCATAATCAGGCAATTGAACAAATACAAAATTGGAAAAATATCCTAAATATTGAATGAATTGACTATTTACTCTTCAAATGTGTAATATCCGAATACTCTACTCAACTCTTTTCCAAATAATCCAAGGCAGAAATGATTGTTTTTTCTTGGTCGGTTAATTTTTGAAATATAAAACACTCGTCTATTTTGATTAGTATGCGCCCTCCTCTAAAATTTTTACATAATAAATAAATACCATCACCTTCTATCTTTATATCAATAATGACTCCTCCGTTTGTCAAAGTAATATTATCTGGATTTATTAAATTAATCCACCTAATGTACCGACCAGATTGAATATTTGTTAAATCATCTACAAATCGATAATCCTTTAATTTTGTATGGAATTCTTTTAATTTTTCCCTTGGTAATTGAAGCTGTTGTAAATAGTCATTCTTCATTGCCTTCATTTTTTTACTTGACAATTGCTCTATCCCTGTATTATTTTCATTATCAAGTGCTTTTAATAAATAGTCACTATCCATCTTATCAATTTTTATCATTTTATGTAATATAATAATAACTATTGTTTTTATTATATTTTCGCTGTTTATTTACCACCTTTGAAATATTCAACATACAATTACTTCAATGAAGCATATAATTTTTTACAGGCATTCAAGTCATTGGTTATCAAAGCTGAATTCAATTCATTATACAGTTTCTTCTTCTCCTGTGTTGTGTATTTTCCACCACAAATCTTTGCCATTATATTATTTGGATGTAATGTCTCACATATTAAATTATTAATCATCATATTATCATGTTTCTCCATCAATACATTGTATAATGTTTCTCCATGATACTTTATTCTATACACAGCTTCACATTTGTCTACTAAATCTTCACTACGTACCATTTTTCCCTTGTAAAATACTTCATGGTCTCTACTTATTTCTGTTCTTCTTGAGGGAATGTTTGGACCCATAGCATCCTTCTCGATTCTAATAATGTATTTAAATGTTGGACTTGTTTCAGTGATTGCTACTATTCTTTTTCCACGGATATTATGGATATCAGGATTCAACTTTTCAATCGATACCTCTCCTTTATTCGTCATCACTGGGGTTCCAGCAGGGAAACATATCGGAACTGACGGAACACCAGCACCAGCACCATCACCACCAGCACCAGAATCATCACCACCA
>Ga0233412_10001456_pt1 | contig 12265 bp, 13 predicted proteins | sample Na_anoxic_4_MG_FD_180667 | JGI IMG/M metagenome (GOLD analysis project Ga0233412, IMG submission 180667) | Seawater microbial communities from Saanich Inlet, British Columbia, Canada - Na_anoxic_4_MG | ecosystem: Environmental > Aquatic > Marine > Inlet | place: Canada: British Columbia... | reverse complement strand
GGCTGTGTGTGTAACGATAATCCCTTGGGCCAATCGAAGCCCATACATATCACCTTCTTTGCAAGATTATATCGGGCCTGATGCTGTAAAAAATTCTATTTTTTCATCATGACGATAAATCGCCACATGGTTGTTTATTGGCTTGGCACCCTCTGGAAGAAATGGAATATAGCTTTGAAGCACAGCAAATACCTCCTGATTTGTTGCATTCCAATTTACGCTATATTTGCGCCTATGTCAAGTAAAATCAAACATTTATTTGCCAGAGGTCAGGAGTTCTGAATTTAAGCCTTTTTCTGTTTATCAATCTTCTTCAGCAGCCTTCTATTTCTTTCAATCTTCACCCTGAACCTTCTAACTGAGTGAGACACGGCGGATGCGCTGATTCCCGCTGGCAGAGACCGGGCGTCAGATGGGTGTTTTCTCATCAGCTGTTGCAAAGGCATTAAACCGTAGAAATATTGAAGTAATATAGTTCAATTAGTCAAGGACGTCCCTAAGGGCTAAGGTTTCTCATGGTATTCCCCCTCATGGGATTCAGCCACCTGGAGTACGGAACCAGTACCAAGCTCAGGGAGGTAGGGAATCTTTACATTTGTGTCTTTTTTGATTTTCATTCGATATTTGGGAGTGTTGGGTGGGACTAAAATCGTTAATGGGGATCAGGAGATAGATATTTGTCCAAGTAGACGAACACACAAATCAGGATTAATCCAGATATCTTCTCTTTCGCTGATTTGTTGAAAATAGAAACGCAATTGATCTTCGCTGATCAATTTCTTTGCATAGGATTCTATCAAAACACCTAATGAGCCACGCACAGACAGGTTATTTTGCCGGGCAAAATCACGACCCCGCTCTTCATCCATGAGAAGCAAGGCATTTTTAGATAATGCAAGGGCAATCGATTCTTTTTCACCTCGATCAAGATTTAAGTTCTGTAAATCCACAGGTATTTCAAAGGCTTTTATCGGGTTCCATTCATTTTGCATAAGGAAGGAGTTCACTACTTGAGCATCCATAAAACCCCGCTGTATTCCAACGCTGACAGTCTCTCTGTAAACAGAGAGCGGGAACTCAACTCGACCATAGAGCCCTTTTAACAAGTGCAGGACGTTCAGTTTTGCAAAGACCATAAGTGGACCAGCGTTTGAAACCACATTTATTGCCATTCTGAGAGTTCCTCTTTGATCGTTTGCTCTGAAAATTCAGGGTCAATATTGTGGTGACGCGCTTCTTGGATCAGATCCTGCTTATTAAGCCCTATTTGTTCAGCAACATAACCTATAGAACCCACACCATCCCGATATAGCTGAATTGCACGCTCCATCTTGTACTGATGGATGCCCAGGCGAATAATCTGTTTGAGAGTTAATTCTTCTTCAGGCAGTCCCTTAATCCACCCACGTGGTATTTTGACAGTAATATCTTGTTCCATAATGTTGTTTCCTCCTTGATTTCTTTTATTAACCTGGCAATTAGATAGTCTAACTCCGTCATGCCGGACTTGATCCAGCATCCAGTACTCTCCTGGATTCCGGCTTTCGCCGGAATGACAATATTGAGGTATTTAATTGCCGGAGTAATATGTATACAGTTGTTTTAATACTTAATATATCACAGTGCCAAGCTATTATTAACTGAATTATTTGGATCCAGCCCAGTACAATCAACTCGATAGATTAAATCCAGTTATATAAACCGGAAATCCACGGATTTTTTGTTTTATGGGAGTGCCGAAAATAATATCAATAGAGAGCTGTTCCCCCCGATATTCTATCCAAAGATTTGCTCCAGGAACCAGTTTGCCTTTACAAACTATCTGAACCTCAATTTTTTTCCGTTCAAGGTCCTTTGCTGAAAATTGAAGGACCTTATGGATATCAAGGGCAATGGAGTACCTTAATTCCCGGTTCATCAGATAAAGCACATCATCAATGCCCATAACCATGAAAGAAGAATACCTGACCATACCCTCAGGCCCGGCCTTAAGCTCCTGGAGAAAATCGAGAAGGCCGATCTTTTCCTCATAAGGGTCAGCAGCCTTCTATCTCTTTCAATCTTCACCCTGAACCTTCTAATGGATTGAGACACGGCGGACGCTGTGATTCCCGCTGGCAGAGACCGGGCGTCAGATGGGTGTTTCCTCATCAGCTGTTGCCAAGGCATTAAACCGTAGAAATATTGAAGTAATATAGTCCAGTTAGTTAAGAACGTCCCTAAGGTTTACTGGCAGTTAGTTAAAGACGGCAAACCGCCGGTTTCAATCCACGCCCCCGCATGGGGGGCGACGATTTCAGCGACATTTACGAAGCGGTTGAGCAGGGTTTCAATCCACGCCCCCGCATGGGGGGCGACTCAATACAAGATAAATATGACAGCAAGGCTTCTGTTTCAATCCACGCCCCCGCATGGGGGGCGACGTCGTGGGTCATCAGGGTATGGGCGTCTTTTAGTGTTTCAATCCACGCCCCCGCATGGGGGGCGACAAATAAAGTTCTGCCACAATAACTACCTTTATCATGTTTCAATCCACGCCCCCGCATGGGGGGCGACTCTTTATTTCTAACTTACTGTATTTCAAATAAATATTTGGTGCTTTCTGCGAACCTCACTTTTTTACCCTTTAGTATATTTAATTGCCAAAGAATGATTTCTTAACCAATTGAATTATAAGATTATTTTTATTGTGCGAAACTGTTGGATAAATAATGATCCTCAATTCAAGGTACTGTAAGGTGGTTCAGCATTTCACCCATTTGTGTGCTTTAGGTTCGCACCCGGTTTTTCAGACTATCAATGGGCCACTCGGGTCATATGACTTTTTAGCCCCTATCTGCTCTACTCGACGTCTCCAATTCGAACCGAGAAGATAAAATCTCAGGCTGTCTACCTCAGGATTAATTTCATCAATCAGGTTTTGCCGCAAAGAAGCCCATTGGGCCGGATCGATTTCACACTCAAAAACAGAAAGCTGGACCCGTTGACCGTAATTCTTGCAAGCCTTTGCAACCCTTCGCAAACGACGCACTCCCTCCGGCTCAATTGTAGAAACATCGTAACATATTACCACTAACATTTTTTATCCTATTTCCAGATAAACGCTGGGTAACCGTCCAGATCGCCCCGCAGACACCGTGCTAACAATAATGCCTGCATATGGAACAACAAACCAATTGTGACTTTTTCTTCAATAAACGGGTGGAATATCTCATCCTGTTTTCGTTTTTGATAGGCGACTAAAACAGCCTTCCTCGTCTCGTCATCCATCAAAACGGCCCCGGACTCCATTTCTGTAAACCCTTTCTTTTGAACCTGGTTCAAATTTATCAACGAGAGCGTTAAACGATCCGCTAAAAATGGCCGGAATTCTTCCATCATATCAAGTGCCAGGCTGGGCCTTCCGGGACGATCCCTGTGTAAAAACCCAACGGCAGGATCAAGACCAACCGATTCAAGGGCTGAACGGACATCGTGTAATACAAGCGTGTACAGAAACGACAGCAGGCAATTGACACGATCCAATGGCGGCCTGCGATTCCGCGCCTGAAAAATAAAATTCTCTTTCTGGGAGATAATCAGATGATCAAAGGCACTAAAATAACTATGGGCCGCTTCCCCCTCAATACCCCGCAAAACATTTAATGGCTGATCGGATTGCAGATGTTCCAATGAATTGCGTATTTTTTTTGATGCCTCGCCAACCTCATCTGCATTCAACTTTGACGAGTGATCTCTCAGTGCACGCTGAAGCACTGTGCGACAGTTAGCAAGTTTCCCGGTCAGTACGGACTTTGCCATTTGAGCGGATACATCCATATCATCGGCACGGCGGTATTGCTCCCGCCGCAACAGGACATTCCCTGATACTGGCCCTTGGACCCTTGCAAGAAAGCGCCCATACTCCGTAAGAAAACTTATTGCCACATCCCGTTCAGCACAAAATCCCATTAAAAACGGGCTGCAAGTCACATTACCGAAGCAGATAATCCCTCCCAGGGTGTGAATCGGTAAACGCAGGCGAGTTTTTTTCTCTACTCTAACAAGGACTGTTTCTCCTTCTTTTGCCAGATAGGCGCCTTGGGTTGTCACAAAAAGGGTGTTCAGATGTCTTTTCATTATTTGCGTACCGCATCCATAAGATAACTGTTTATTGACCGGGTTTTCTCAACCGTTTTCGGCATGCATAAATCATACATGGAACAGTTGTCGCATTTTTTCGAATAAACAGGTTTTGGCGTAACTTCTGATTCAACAAGCTCATGAAACCGCTTTGCTGTATCCTCTGTTTTCCGCCTTATAACACTGTCAAAAACCACATCCTGCCGGCGTCTGGTTTTTCCATAAAAAAGAGCGCCTGCCGACACATCAATATCCAGCATTTCTTCAAGACACAGGGCCTGGGCGCAAAGCTGCACCTTGTCATAATTGTCCTTCTTCGGCTTCCCACGTTTGTACTCCACAGGAAACGGTCGCCACACATCATCAGGATGATCCACATCTCGATGAAACTCCACTACATCCGCCTTGGCAATCAGCCCCAGCCGAAGTGAACGCAACGGCAAAGCATATTCAATGCGAACGCCTCCCCTGGATTCCCTGTCTGCCTCATGAACACGCTCATGCATAATTCTCCCTTCGGCTGTCAGGACATTTTCGGCCCACACCTGCTCAATGTGTATCAAAGCACACTGCCGCTCACAAAAAAGCAGGTGCTGGAGGCCTGAGAGGGGGATAAGGTCGTCTTCGGTGTAAGTCATTCTTTTTTATTCCAATCACGAGCCCGTGAACGGGCACGATGTACATCCTTTCCGTGAAACCGCCTTCTTTCAAAAACTCTTTTTCTAAAACCCGCAATTGCCGATCAAGCAGATAATTCGTCTGGTGAATAAAGCACACAGCAGTATTAGCGGCAACTTCAGGAGAACTGTCTTTAATATAAGTCTTATAGCACCTATTTTTTTGGAGCAAAGACATCGAACTGCCTTAGCCTTCACATGATCCTTTCCCAAAAGGGCCATCCCCTTTTGTCGCAAATAATCCTGAAAATCCAGCAAAAGCTACTCAAGACTGGCTCACGTCACTCCAATGAGCTTGAGTTCAATTTTTTTGAGGTTCCGGAGACCATGCAGCCTTCGGCAATGTTTTGCTTCCCGCTACGCACCACTTGAACCATCTGATCATGTGTGCACGATCTCTTTGAAATGAACCGTTTGCAAAACAACAGATGCCGCAAAGCAAAGAGTGGGAGGAGGATGTCTTATTCATACATCGCTCTAAATCTTACCTTCCAGAGTTACGCCTTGCGGCACGTTATCCCTGACTATTTGAACATCGTAGTCTGAAAATGCACGCGCAGGTTTGGCAATATCAGCCGAGCGCTTAACTGTTACAAGATCAAATAACTTGTGGGCGGGTGCATTGCCAAGCATTGAGTCGTGTTTGAACACAATCAGTTTGCGCGCATTCATTTTCCCACGCGCTGCGGAGTGGTCATGGTCGAACATATTGATTAGTGAATCCCACAGTAAACTCAGGTCGTCCTCGGAAAATCCTGTTTGAGCGGCTAAATGAGCTGAGATATAGCCTTCCACACGATAAAGGGCATAAGGAACGATATGTTTTCGACCCATTGTTCGATTGTCGCCGCTTTGCTGTTTGGCCTCTTTTTCCGTTGTCACCGCCATACGTGTAATGCTTATTTCCATCGGGACAATGGATTCTATGCTGCGGGCAAAGTTTAGTTGAACAGGTCCCCTGACCTGCCCGCAATTGACACCTGTAGACATAACAGCACCGAAAGCACGCACATCAAAAAAGTTGGAACATATCCAATCTCTGGCTTTTTCCACATCCGCCCCCGAACCTTTGCGTTTTTTACTCTCATCCTGGTCCGTTACTCCAACAGACTGATGTGCCCTTTCATGGGTCTGATTAAGGATTGCTTTTTCCCTGATATAGATTTCGTAAGGAGATTGATTACCCTTAACAATCTCCACGAAATTACGGATTTTCCGTTTCAGGCAAACATCTGTAACAAGGCCATAACTTGTTTCCGGGTCAATTCGAGGCATATTGCCTGCATCCGGATCACCGTTGGGATTGCCATTTTCTACATCAAAAAGATAAACAAACTCATAGCGGTTCTGTATAATATTATTCATTGTTATCCTCCTTCTTGTCTGATTTGGTGTAAAAATCTTTTCGCTGGTGGTAATATCCGATCGCGAACAAGCCCTGCTCGTCTAAGCTCAGATGAGCAGGGAACCTCTGAATATCCTGCATGATTTCTTCAATCATTTTTTCGGTGCCCCAATCTCGTCCTTCGTTCATTCGTTTAACCTTATGAATGTGGTACTGAGCCAGTCTGAGTAGCTGCGGTAATACAGTACAAGGTGTAGCAGACGCCGAACCGTAAAAACGGTCCTTGATCGTCGAGTTTATTTTGCTAGGTTTATGAGCGTCTATTTGTGCTTTTTCAAGAACAGCGAAAAGCCGTCCCAACCTGTACGCGATATTGGTTGTTTCTTTATCCAATGCCATTGTGACCTCCTTTGAAATTCGGTTAATACGATATTTTCTGACGAGACATGCTTTGATCATCGCCACACGCAAGTAGTTTATTTCCTGATCCGCACGTATGCGGCTTATTATTGCCGTCATCAAACCCTGAGGATAGGCCGCACCTGTCATAATTGAACGTATAATTGAACCGGACAAAACAGGAGAGATATTATCTGATTTTCGCAGCACGGCTGTTTCTCTTAAAAGCTGCCACATGCCCGGAAAATCCGGATCCTTGTCGTAATTTTTGATTATAGACAGGTCACTGAAGTGCTGGCCGATTTTGGCGCTGATATCTCCCACCGTGCTGACATGCCAGAAACGAATAGAAAGACGTGACGCATTGGGAGAAAGTCCAAGGATGTAAAACCCAATATCCGGATCGCCAAGATCTGAAGGCATCTTACCTGCACGAACCGCATTTAAAAAATCACGAATTTCCTTAATATCTCCGCTGTCGTCTTGGGGGTTCAGAATCAGACCCATAAAACCTTCAACTGGAGAATCACGTTCTGTCCAAAAGACTGTCGCTGCATCTCCTATCTGGATCTTCTGGCGACTGCCGGGACGAAGGAGATGATTAAGGGCTGTAGTATAATTAAAGGCAATATCTTCGCTGACTGGTGCATTGAAGTTCTGTCCTTTGCCATAAGATAAGAAAGCATCGAGATTGAAGGAGACAATGGCAGCGCCCATTGACTGGGAGCCGCGTACGCCTTTAATTTTAGGATGTAATCGGGCAACAGGTTTTTTTTCGCCGCAGACCAGGCATGTCGCAATAACTCCTGAACTATTCTCGAAGTAATGTTTCAACCAGGCATCCTTGATTTTTGGCCGATCATGGACATAACAAAGTTCGCCATCTAATTGGAAGACGAGATTCGCCCCGGCCACCATATCATCCAAATATTCTAATTCCGGCGCATCCGCAGGATTCCATGAATCCAGGAACCGCAGGACAGCCGCCATTCCATCGTCATCAAGCCCTTTGCCGATATCATAATGCAGTTTTTTAAACGCCTTGAAGGTTTCTATAGATCGTTCCGGTTTCCCCTTATTGTCGGCTCCAAGGACATACCCTGTGTTATCCCACATAAAATTTGCGGCAATATTTACTGCTCTAATCACCGCTTCCGGAACAATCATCTGTTTTGGCAGCAATCTTTTTCCCTGTGTTTCTCTTAGGTCAAGAACCTGAAGCAATTTTCCCTCATGATTAAGCAACAAAGCAAAACTGATTCCCTTACTACTAAATCCCAAGAGAGGTATGTCATCCACATTGGTGTCTTTTTCTAACCTCTTATAATAACTGTTCAATGCCTGCAGGATCATGATTTCACCCCCTTTCCGTCAAATGGAGGTACTTCAATGATCCCGTTGCTCATCTCAGCCCTGAAAAATTTTGCTTCCATGTTGTTTTCAAAATCCATATCGTGCAGCATCCAACCCAGATCACGCTTCCCGGTAAGTTCTGATTGAGGGATATCATCCTCTGTCAATTCGAAGTGCGCGGGAAATTCACGACAACCAAGATAGGGATGATGAAAACACTGTCCCTTGCGTGCGCGCCGGTCAAAAATTTCTTTGTGCTTGGCTGCGTTGTTGTCTTCATCACCATTGAATTCAAAATGTGCTTCAATGACGTAAGAAACATCCCGAAGCACCATTGCCGCACGCTGCTGGCGATCATTCTCAATAAAGGTTTCAACAGGGCTAACACCATCATTCATTGCTTTTTTAATCGTACCGAGTGGCAACTTCCCGGCAAGTTCATTACGCCTGATATTGTCAAACCGGATTGGATTGAGTACATGGATGCAGTCTACCACCCAGGTAATTGCAGGTTTCCAGTAAATAGCCTCAAGAATCCCGCGGGCAGCGGATGGCGTCATTACATCATAACTGACTCTTTCCACCTTCATTTCCGGTCTGGTGAAACAGGCATAATCACCCCAGACCCTCAATTTAATTCCATAAGACATATATATCCCTCCTTTCCTTCAAGTATCCACGCCCCTAGACAGGCAGGGGCGACTCTTTTGCCAGAATTAAATCATTACATTATTTCAATCCACAACCCTACTTAATAGAGTGACATATCTAATTGGAAAAACACAGAAAGTCAGTCATGTTATTTCCATCTATCCGGCCTGTGCAGAATATATCCATCAGTCTTTCTTACTTGCTCGGGAAACATACTATCCGCTATTTTTTTACGGCCTATGGAAAAAATGGCGTTAGCAACTTTCCCCAATTGTAATGAATGCCTGCGGGGCGGGAAACCTACAACTACTTTCTTCAGAGGGAAGAGACGACGAACAGCTTTGATAGGCCCCACAAGATCGCTGTCCCCGGATATTAGAAATGCAGTATCAAATTTGTCTTGATATACATCAGTCATTAGTTCGACAGAAATGTTGACATCAGTCATTTTTTCCTCATGGGTAGTCCATAAGTGACCACATTTATTACAACGTATTTCTTTTCCGAGATAGTGTCCGTAAAATATCCTGCACATGGTAACTGTGCTAAGGGCTTCCAGATATTCTCCTTGCCGCTTGGCTTTTTCCGGATCATTTGGCATTGAGGAGACACGGCTTGTGAAATACTTTGTTTCAATAAGCTTCTGATAAGGCTTGAGTAAATTTTTTGAGAGCAAGTGTACATTCAACCAGTAATACCTTCGCCACCCTTTTTCCTTCATCCCGAAATAAAGGTTAAAACCATCAATATAAACTATTACTCTTTCCATATTTTAGTTGCACCTGTAAATTTTTTTGTTTGCTATCGATTTTTGTATGATTTATAGAAAATTTTCCTTGATTTACGAGTTAATTATGAATATAATACAAATAATTTAATTTAAGCCCCTCCAGCGATAGTATCGCTGGACCGACGCCCCTGAAAAGGGGCGTTTCTTTTTTCCAGACAATAAAATTAAAAAAACATAATTATTGCCTTACCGAAAACTCCACTCCCCTGGTGGAAGGGTTGGGGGACATGAAAATAAATATTTTTGATATATCATTGCCTTAACAACCCTACCCTAACCCTGCCCCCGTCGAGCGGGAGGGAATAGAAGGGCTTTCGTTCAGATACTAATAATAAGGTTATTAGATCATAACATTGAATATAATAGACTTAACGAATCTGTTTATCAAGGATATTTTCATTAGGTCTCTCTGAAATGCTTTATTTTTATTGGACTGCCACATCTATCCGATTAGACTCTCTGGCCTGTGAAAAGTGGGATCTTCGGGACAAAGCCCCAGGTCATCACGATAAATATCCATATTGATCAACACACAATACTGGTCATGCAGACGCTCTACACTTCCCACACATTCCAAGCTGCTCAGTACCTTCGGATATACCTGCACAGTAAAACGTTGAGCCTTTCTGGCAAACAGCGCCGGATATTCAGAATAACGCAACCCACTGATGATTTTTTCCGCTTCCTTATTCCAGGGAATAATAATTGATTCAGCGCCATCTTTTATGATCTTGAACTTTTTATCCACGATCCTGAAAGGGAAATCCCCATTTTTCGCACCTTCACCAAGATCATCCAGTATCTGATATTCATCAAGTTTTTTCCCCTTCATCCAGTACAGCGTCATGAAATATTCGGTAACCGCTTCAAGTGATAGAAAATCATCATGGTGCCGCATCACAGTTTCGGCGGTCTGGGCTGTCTGTCGGAAGTGACCCGGTGGAGAACCATCTTCAGGCGAAAAAATAAATACCTGTCCACCTTCAAGGAATTTCCCTTCCCTGTTGCAACGACCCGCTGCCTGGGCTATAGAATCAATGCCTGCAGCCGAACGAAATACAACGGGAAAATCTATATCCACCCCCGCTTCAATTAACTGCGTACTGATAACCCTGCATGGACTACCATCAACGAGAGCCGATCTTATCTTGTTCAGAGTTGTTGTCCTATGCTCAGGGCACATTAGAGCGCTCAGATGATAGCATCCTCCTTCTCCATCGCGAATCCGCTCGAAAATACGCCTGGCATGTCCTCGTGTATTTACGATACACAGGATCTGTTTGTGTTCATTTAATCTGTCTGCTAATTCATCATCAGAAATCACCGGCAGTTTTTCCACTCGAACCCGTTTAAACTCAACATAGAGTTTCCCGGGATCAGAAACAATCTCATGCACGCCTTCCAATCCGTCTTTGAAAGTATCCGTTGTTGATAAAGCCGGTTGGGTGGCAGTGCATAAAACTATTGATGTTTTGTAGGCAGATGAAAGCTCCCTGAGAACCTCAAGACATGGCTTTAACAAGGGTACGGGCAGCATTTGAGCTTCATCAAGGATAACTACGCTGTTCGAGATATTGTGAATCTTTCTGCACCTTGATGACCGACAGCGATATAATGACTCAAAGAATTGGACATTTGTAGTAACTATTATTGGCGCATCCCAATTTTCCGAGGCAAGGCGAGAGCGATGATCTTCTTCATTTGGATCAAAGCTGCTGTGGTGCTCCAGTACCGCATCTTCTCCCAGAATCTCTCGAAAAACGGCCGCATTTTGCTCGATAATACTGGTATAAGGAATGACATAAATAACCCTCTCAAGACCGTGCTTGAGTGCATGTTTCATTGCAAATGCAAGAGATGAAAGCGTCTTCCCACCTCCTGTTGGAACTGTCAAAGAAAACAAGCCCTGAGGGAGTTCTGCGGCATCAAAACAGTTTTCTAAGATTGCGGCCCTGTGTTTATTGATCGGTGTTGGGGGGGCATCCTTAGACAATTGATTGAGTGCGGAGCCAAGTCTGTTATTCAACTCCGGTAAAGAAGGATACCCTTTTCGCCATAAGGATTTTTCTCTATCCATAAACGCTTCAGTATCAAGAAAATCCGCATCTACAAGACAGGAATAAATCATTCTTATGAAAAAGGAAATTTGAAAGGCAAACCGCTTCGGATTGTGGACATTGAGAGCAAAGGGCAGATCCCCTAAGCTTTTGGCGTTAAGGATATGTTCAGGACATGAATAATAATTGGGGATGTCTTCTTTCTTTAATCGGTTATAAAGGCATGCATCATTGGACTTTCCATCCAGAAGCCCGGCATGATGTCCGGCAATGGCGTAAGCAAGCATCTTGCCCTTATCGTCTGAAGATTTAAATGCATGTTGTGCCCCTGCAGTCGAATGGTCGACTTGCCCCGGTCTTGTTTCAATATGGACGTCACTTCCCTCTTGAATGTTGAGCTTCTGCTGGAATTCATCCGAATACTTTCCTATATCGTGCCACAGACCCGCCAGATAACCCCAATCCCGGGCGTCAAATTTTTCGGCAAATGAACGGGCCTTTTCTGCAACATTTTTAAGATGTTCTTCCAGCGGTTGCCAATCAGAAGACTGTTTTCCCACCAGGCTATGTGCATAATATTTTTTAGTCATATTGCTCATTTTTTATGTTTGATTTCAACAATAAAACGGGTCTTCCAAACGAGGCACATACGATTCTATAGCGCAACTCATTGAAAATTAAAGGGGTTTTCGTTGGTGGACCAGTTTTTTTCTCGTGGCTACACGGATACCGCTGCAAGGCAGTACGTCCGGGAGTCTTACTTTTGCTGTCTCCAGAAGTTTCCTGACCAAAGGTCGGGGTTCTGGTATTTTGTTGCAGCAAGGTCTGCCGCCTACTACCATCTCGGTCGCACACAATGTTGTAAGTTCTT
>Ga0233412_10001455_pt1 | contig 12270 bp, 8 predicted proteins | sample Na_anoxic_4_MG_FD_180667 | JGI IMG/M metagenome (GOLD analysis project Ga0233412, IMG submission 180667) | Seawater microbial communities from Saanich Inlet, British Columbia, Canada - Na_anoxic_4_MG | ecosystem: Environmental > Aquatic > Marine > Inlet | place: Canada: British Columbia... | reverse complement strand
GGAGTATGGTTATAACTCTGATTATGATTTTATAGTAATAAGTAAAACTGGACAAATTGGACAAATCATTGAAATACAAAATCTCAGGATTGCTTTACCAGCAACAAATGAACCGTTTAAACGAAGCGAAAAAAAAGCGGAACAACACTGGGAAAAGCAAGAGTATCCAAAAGAATTAAACAGAATTAAAAGTAGGTTTGATTGGGAAGAATATCCAGCTGAATTTAAAGAAAAGTGGTACGATTATATAGATGAAGAATTTAAAAGAAGAGAACAAGGTTACTGGTTCTATAATAACGGTACTGCTACTTATATTACTGGTACTCATTACATGTACTTACAATGGTCAAAGATCGACGTTGGAGCACCAGATTACAGAGAAGCAAATAGATTATTCTTTATATTTTGGGAAGCATGCAAGGCAGATAACAGATGTTACGGAATGTGCTACCTTAAAAACAGACGGTCTGGATTTTCATTTATGTCCTCAGCAGAACTTGTTAACCAAGCGACAATATCAAGTGATGCCAGATTCGGTATATTATCTAAATCTGGATCAGATGCTAAAAAAATGTTTACAGATAAAGTCGTACCAATATCCGTTAACTATCCGTTTTTCTTCAAGCCGATCCAAGACGGTATGGATCGTCCTAAGACAGAACTGGCGTATAGGGTTCCGGCTTCAAAGCTTACTAGAAGAAAGCTTGAGAGTAATGAGCAACTAAAAGAGCTAGACGGACTTGATACAACTATTGATTGGAAAAACACTGGTGATAACTCTTATGATGGTGAAAAGCTAAAACTACTAGCTCATGATGAAAGTGGTAAATGGGAGAGGCCTGATAATATATTAAATAACTGGAGAGTTACAAAAACAACACTAAGGCTAGGATCAAGAATCGTAGGCAAGTGTATGATGGGCTCAACTTCAAACGCATTAGATAAAGGTGGAAACAACTTCAAAAAGTTATACTATAATTCAGACGTTACAAAACGAAATCGTAACGGACAAACTTCTTCTGGACTCTATTCTATGTTCATCCCTATGGAGTGGAACTACGAAGGATTCATGGATTCTTACGGATCACCTGTTTTCATTAGAAAAGAAAATCCAGTCAAAGGAGTCGACGGTTTTGAAATTACAACAGGCGTTATCGAGCATTGGCAAAACGAAGTCGAAGGTTTAAAAAACGATCAAGACAGTTTAAATGAATACTATAGACAATTCCCAAGAACAGAGCAGCACGCTTTTAGAGATGAGTCTAAACAAAGTTTATTTAATTTAACTAGAATATACCAGCAAATAGATTATAATGCAGAGTTTAATAATGAAACTAGTGTCACAAGAGGTAAATTTATATGGAAAGGTGGAATTAAAGATACTAGCGTACAGTTTGTACCAGATAAAAATGGAAGATTTTTAATATCTTGGGTGCCGCCATTAAATTTACAAAATAGAATAATATTAAAAAATGGTATTAAACACCCTGCTAACGAGCACATGGGGGCTTTCGGATGTGATAGTTATGATATTTCTGGTACTGTTGATGGTAAAGGCTCTAATGGATCCCTACATGGATTAACTAAGTTTTCCATGGAAGATGCGCCACCAAATCATTTTTTTTTAGAATATATAGCTAGACCTCAAACAGCTGAAATATTCTTTGAAGATGTTTTAATGGCTTTAATATTTTACGGTATGCCTTTACTTTGTGAAAATAATAAGCCTAGATTACTTTATTATTTAAAGCGTAGAGGTTATAGAGGGTTTTCAATGAATCGTCCTGATAAAATTTGGAACAAGCTTTCAACAACAGAAAAAGAAATAGGTGGAATACCTAACTCAAGTGAAGACATTAAGCAAGCGCACGCTGCAGCGATAGAATCTTATATAGAAGAATATATAGGATTAAACAATGAAGAATACGGAGACATGTATCTTCAAAAAACATTAGAAGATTGGGCTATATTTAATATAAATAATAGAACTAAACATGATGCTACTATAAGCTCTGGTTTAGCTATTATGGCTTGTAACAAAAATAGATACAAACCTGTACCTGATTTAAAAAGAAAACCTGTCTATCTTGGTATAAAAAGATATGACAACAAAGGTAGCATTTCAAAAATTATAAAATAAATATGGCACAAATTTATACTAGCAACAATAGTTCATTTCCAAATCAAGTTGTTTCTGATGCTGAGAAAGCAACAGAAGAATATGGCTTGGCTGTAGGTAGAGCTATAGAAGGCGAATGGTTCAGAAACTACAGAGGAGGAGCTGGTATGTCTGGTTATGCTGTTAATTATCAAAACTATCATAATTTAAGATTATATGCTAGAGGCGAGCAGCCTGTTCAAAAATATAAAGATGAATTGGCGATTGATGGAGATTTATCTTATCTTAATTTAGACTGGAAGCCAGTACCTGTTTTAGCTAAGTTTGTTGATATAGTTGTGAATGGTATAACAGACAGAAGTTATGAAATAAATGCTTTTGCACAAGATCCAGTTTGCTCTAGACAGAGAACTGAATATGCAAGAGGATTAATGACAGATATAGTTGCTAAAGATTTTTTACAAGAAGCTAAAGCTGTTTTAGGGGTTAATGGTTTTAATTCAAAAGATCCTGACTCTGCTCCACAAGATAAAGAAGAATTATCTGTACATTTACAAATGGATTTTAAGCAAAGTGTTGAAGTTGCTGAAGAAGAAGTTATAAATCAAGTTTTAGAATATAACAAGTACGATTTAACAAGACAAAGAATAGCTTACGATTTAACAGTGCTAGGTATTGGTGCGGTTAAAACTAGATGGGATAGATCTAGAGGTGTTGTAGTAGAATATGTAGATCCAGCAAGATTAGTTTATTCTTACACAGAAGATCCTAACTTTGAAGACATATACTACGTTGGTGAAGTTAAGTCTATTTCTTTACAAGATTTAAAAACTCAATTCCCAGGTCTCACTGATGAAGAGATGGAAACTATACAGAAGTATCCAGGTAATGCAGAATACTTAAGAAACTGGAGTGGAAGATCTGATGATCTTACTGTTCAAGTTTTGTATTTTGAATATAAAACTTATTCAGATCAAGTATTTAAAATCAAGAAAAACGCTTATGGTCTTGAAAAAGCATTAGAAAAACCTGACACTTTTAACCCGCCTGAAAATGATAATTTTGAAAGAGTATCTAGAACTATAGAAACTCTATATTCTGGAGCTAAAATACTAGGACACCCTATGATGCTGCAATGGAAATTAGCAGAAAATATGACTAGACCTGTTTCAGATACTACTAGGGTTTATATGAATTATGCTATATGTGCACCTAGGATGTATAAAGGTAGAATAGAATCTTTAGTATCAAGAGTAACTGGTTTTGCCGATATGATACAATTAACACATTTGAAGATACAGCAAGTATTATCTAGAGTTGTGCCTGATGGTGTGTTTTTAGATGTAGATGGACTAGCAGAAGTAGATTTAGGCAATGGAACTAATTATAATCCTAGAGAAGCTCTTAATATGTATTTTCAGACTGGTAGTATTGTAGGTAGATCTAACACTCAAGAAGGTGATCCTAATAGAGGTAAAGTTCCAATACAAGAGTTACAGACTGGATCAGGTGGTTCTAAAATACAATCACTAATACAAACTTACCAGTATTACCTACAGATGATAAGAGATGTAACGGGACTAAACGAAGCTAGAGATGGTTCTCTTCCAGATAAAGCTTCGTTAGTAGGCTTACAAAAGCTAGCTGCTGCTAATTCAAATGTAGCTACAAGACACATACTTCAAGGTCAATTATTTTTAACTTTAAGAGCTTGTGAAAATATATCATTAAGAGTGGCTGATTCTTTAAAATTTCCTTTAACTAGAAATTCACTAGAAAATAGTATATCACAATACAATGTAGGAACTTTAGACGAACTAGCTAGTTTAAATATTCATGATTTTGGTATATTCTTAAATTTAGAACCTGATGAAGAGGATAAAGCTAAACTTGAAGAAAATATACAAGTAGCTTTAAAATCAGGTCAAATATTCTTAGAAGATGCTATAGATATTAGAGAAGTTAGAAACATACAACTAGCCAATCAGTTTTTAAAGTATAGAAGAAAGAAAAAACAAGAAGCAGACCAAAAAGCTCAACAAGCTAATATTCAAGCTCAAGCTCAAGCTAATCAGCAAACTGCAGAAAAAGCCGCAATGTCAGAGGTTCAAAAACAGCAAGCGTTAGCAGAAACAACTTTACAAATAGAGCAAGGTAAATCTCAATTTGAAATACAGAGAATGCAGGCACAAGCTCAAATAAAAAGAGAGTTAATGGAATATGAGTTTGGATACAGTGTTCAACTTGAGAAATTAAAAGTAGATAGAGAAAAACAAAGAGAAGAATTTATAGAAGATCGTAAAGATAAAAGAACTAGAATATCAGGTACTCAGCAAAGTGAAATGATTAGTCAACGTAAAAACGATAGTGGCCCAACTAACTTTACTGAAACTGAAAATCCTGAAGGTCTAGATTTAAGTGCATTTAACATGTCTTAAATATTATTAATTATTATATTATATTATGTCAGAAACAATTCAAGATAAAAAGGCAGAGCCTTTAAAAATAAAAAAACCAAAAAAGCTAGTTAACAAAATTAATGAAGATATTAAAGTAGATTTAACTAAAAAACCAGAAAATCAAAAAGATGTTATTGAAGATAAAAAACCAGTTGAAGTTATTAATACTGAAAAACCTAAAGATAGTGAAGAAAAATCTAATGAAAACGAGAGTGTTGAAACGCCCGTATTAGAGTCACCTATTAAAGAAATACAAAGAGTAGAAGAAAAAACAATTACTCCAGAGCCAGTTTTAGAAACAAAGCCTGAGGTTGTTATGCCTGAAAATATAAACAAACTAGTTTCTTTTATGAAAGAAACAGGTGGTACTATAGAAGATTACACTAGGTTAAATAGAGATTATTCTCAGTTAGATGAAAATTCCTTACTAAGAGAATATTATAAAAATACTAAACCGCATTTGGATCATGAAGAAATATCTTTCATAATGGAAGACAGTTTTACTTATGACGAAGAAGCGGATGAAGAGCGAGATATAAAGAAAAAGAAACTTGCCTTCAAAGAAGAAATTGCAAAAGCCAAAAGCTTTTTGAAAGAAACAAAAGAGAAATATTACGACGAAATCAAGTTGAGGCCCGGCGTAACTCAGGAACAACAAAAAGCAATGGATTTTTTCAATAGACACAACAAAGAACAAGAGAAAGTTAAACGTATTCGCGATAACTTTGAAGCAGACACTAAAAAGTTGCTAAACGAAAATTTTGAAGGTTTCGATTTTAACGTTGGCGAAAAAACTTTTAGATATAATGTTTCAAACCCTAGCGAAGTCGTTGAAAAACAATCAAGCTTAAGTACGTTTGTTAAGAAGTTCTTAAACAAAGAGGGTGAGATTAGTGATACTGCAGGCTATCATAAGGCTGTTTACGCAGCTAGAAACGCTGACACTATAGCGCAACATTTTTATGAGCAAGGCAAAGCTGACGCTGTTAAAGATGTATTGGCTAAATCTAACAATATAAATGCAGAGCCAAGGAGTAATCCTACAGGTGATGTATTTATTGGTGGATTAAAAGTGAGAGCAATAAATGGAGTTGATAGTTCTAAGTTGAAATTTAAAACAAAAAAAAAGAACAATTAATAAAAACTAAAAACATATAATTATGGCTTTTAATGTAGGCGGAAGTTTTCCGGCATCAATTGTCCCAGCTCAAAATAGATTAGCTTTAAACACTAACTATTTAGACTTTACAGGTAATGCTGCGGGCGGAGATCCAGTAAACAACTTCGCACAACAATATCTACCTGAGCTTTACGAAGCTGAGATAGAAAGATATGGAAACAGAACAATTTCTGGTTTCTTAAGAATGGTAGGCGCTGAGATGCCTATGACATCGGATCAAGTAATATGGTCTGAACAAAATAGACTACACGTAGCATACAAAGATTCTACTGTTTCTGTTCCAGGTGGTTTAGCTGATGCTGATATTAGGTTAACACTTAATTTAGCTACTGCTCAACCAGATGTGGTTGCTGCTTCACGAAGAGGAGCTGTTAGACAAGGGCAAACAGTTTTAATTTCTGACGTTGCTACTGGTCTTATAGTACAAAAAGGTTTAGTGCAAGCTGTAAATAGCTCTGCTAACAATATGCTAGATCAATTAGAAGTTAAATTCTACGGAACTGCTACTAATGCTTTACCAATTACTGCAAGTGGTGTAAACGTGTTTGTTTACGGTTCTGAATTTGGAAAAGGTGCTATCGGCATGGAAGGATCTATTCAACCAGCTTTCACACAGTTTAGTAATAGACCAATGATTTTAAAAGATAATTTTGAAATTAATGGTTCTGATACTGCACAAATTGGTTGGGTTGAAGTTTCTACTGAAGATGGTCAATCAGGTTATTTATGGTATCTAAAGTCTGAGTCTGAAACAAGATTAAGATTTGAAGATTACTTAGAAATGGCTATGGTTGAATCAGAAGATATGTACAATGCTGCTTATACTGAAGCTGCTAATGCTGTACAATATCAATATGGTGGAACTGCTAATGCTGCTCTAACAACTAACATTCAAGGTTCTGAAGGTTTATTTGCCGCTATTGAAGCAAGAGGTAACGTATACTCTGGTTTTGCTGGTGCTGCTGCTCCTGGTTCAGGTGCATTAGGTGATTTTGATGAAATACTCAAAAACTTAGACAAGCAAGGTGCCATTGAAGAAAATATGTTATTCTTATCTAGAGCTACTGCTCTTGATTTTGACGATATGATTGCTGCTGTTAACGGTGGATTTGCTTCTACTCAAGCTGCTTCTTATGGTTTATTTGAGAATGACGGTGACATGGCTCTTAACTTTGGTTTCTCAGGGTTTAGAAGAGGTTCTTATGACTTCTACAAAACTGACTGGAAATATTTGAATGATGCTTCTTTAAGAGGTATGGACAAAGAAATCGATGGTGTATTAGTACCTGCTGGAACTACTACAGTATACGATCAAATGTTAGGATCAAATATCAGACGTCCTTTCTTACATGTAAGATATAGAGCTTCTGAAACTGAAGATCGAAGAATGAAGTCTTGGATTACTGGCTCTGTCGGTGGTGCATATACTGATACTTTAGATGCTATGACTGTAAGTTTCTTATCTGAAAGATGTTTAGTAACTCAAGCTGCTAATAACTTCGTGTTATTTAAAGGAGCTTAATTAATTATTAACATTTAAAAATTTAAGAAAATGGGATATATAAAATTCAGAAAAACAGCTTCTACTAATGGTGGTAGAGCTGATTTAATACCTTGTGACGATGTAATGCACGTAAGTGTGCCAACCGCTACAGGTGTTGTCTTAACGTTTGGAGAAAACACGGCGGTAGATACTGCCACGTTGCTTTATCCATCACAGTCTGACTTTAGCACAATAAGAGATGCTATAAATGATGCTATAGAACTAGGTAATGGAGCTTCTGGCCCTGCTATCACAGTTGATATGGTTGATATTACATCAATTACTATTGCTTAAAAACAATAATAAGATCCCGCTTCGGCGGGGTCTTTTTTTAAATAAAATAAATGGGTTTTATAAATTTAGGTACTAGAGTAGGTCTTGGCACAACAGCGGAGCCATATGAGATTAATTATAACAGGAGAAGAGTTGTTAACTGTGATGATATATTACTGGTTTCTGGTGCTGGATCTGGTGGAGCAATAGAAACACTAATAATTACTATTACTTATAAATATCATATAGTATATTCACCAACGCCACAAGTGTTGACAAATGACATAACTTATCAAACTAGAAGTGGTTATGATTTAGAGTTTAGTCTTAACGAGTATATTGATTTATTTAGTGAAGTTATAACTTCAGCAAGTAATATTCCCACAGCAATGATAAATGCTCCTTTAGTAAACGAGTTTGATCCACTTACAATCCAACCTTACACACTTAACCCTTTAAGTGGGGCTAGATCTTTTGGTCTTAGTGCTGGAATTAGCTAAAACAAATTTTTAATTATTATATTATATTATATTATGGAAACAAAAGAAAAGAAAAAACCTCAAGTAAAACAAGATACTTGGGAATACAAAGATAGAAATTATTATCTATTAAGAGATAAAAATCCTCTTACATATACTTTACCTTCTAAACACTCTCAAAAATATCCACTAGTTTGGTTTGACCCAGAAGCTGGTTATGAAAGAGAATTAAGATATGCTACTAATCATAAAAGTATATTCGTTGATGAACAGAAAGGTAACGTTACTTTAAAACATATTATGTTTGAGATGGGACATTTAATGGTTCCAAAAGAAAAAAGAAATTTACAAGAGTTTCTTGAGAAACACCCTCACAAAGAAGTTGTTTTTACAGAACATGACTCTGTTGTTGAAGCTGAAAGTCATCATGATTATTTAGAAATGGAATTAGCTGCTATGAATATGGCTTATGAAATGGATATAGATCAAGCCGAAGCAATATTAAGAGTTGAAAAAGGATCTAGTGTTAATAGCTTAAGTTCTAAAGAATTAAAAAGAGATTTGTTGCTTTTTGCAAGACAACAGCCAAATCTTTTTATAGAATTATCTAATGACGAAAATGTTGTTCTTAGAAACTTTGCTATTGTAGCTACAGAAAGAAACATTATTTCTTTAGCTCAAGATCAAAGAACTTTTAAATGGGCTTCTAATGGACGTAAACTAATGACAGTACCTTTTGATGAAAACCCTTATTCAGCTATGGCTGCTTGGTTTAAAACAGATGAAGGACTTGAAGTTTATAAATCTATAGAGAAAAAACTCAAATAACAAGTGATTATAAATAAGGGTGGTTTTATCGCCACCCTTTTTTTTTAAAAATATTAAAATGGCAATGAACGTAAACACGGTATATACAACGGTATTAAGCATACTGAATAAAGAGCAGCGTGGTTATTTGACTCCAGATGAGTTTAATAAAATAGCTACTCAAGTTCAGTTAGAAGAGTTTGAAAAGTTTTTTGAAGACTACAACCAGTATTTACGTATGCCAAAAACAGATGAAGAGTTCGCCTCAAGAGTTGATCATATTAGAGAAGAGTTTCAAGTGTTTGAGAAAACAGAAAATGCTTCTGCTCACGTTGGTAACGTATACACTCAACCAACAACATTACATAGATTTGGATCTGCAACATACACAAAAGCAAACGGACAGCCAGCTATTGAAATAGTAAGCTCTAGAGAATATAGAGAACAAGTATTATCCCCATTGCTACAACCTAGCATGAATTTTCCTATAGCAAAATATCAAGAAAATAAATTAACAGTATTTCCACCTTTAACGTCTTTCTCAAGTTCTGACGTTAGTTTTAATTATATTAGAAAACCTGAAGATGTTAGATGGGGTTATACAATAGGCTCTTTAGGCCAATATATATATGACAATAGAGCTTATGAGCCTACAGGTATAGCTTTAGCTAGTTTAAACACTTCAACTAATTTTACAAACAATGGTGCTGGTATAACAATAACACAAACCCCGCCAAGTGGTGAAAGTTCCGTAGCTTACACTTTAACGCAGAGCAATAATAGCTCTACAGGGTGTTTTTGTTTTACTTCTAGTGGTAGTGGCACTGGTGCAGAAATAACAATGACAGTTACAGGCGCCACTAGCGATGGTAGTCAACAAGTAGTAACTATATCTAATGCAAATACTAACATAGTAGTGACTGACTCTGGTTCAGGCTATGCGGCTGGTACAAATTTACAAATTCCAATTAATTCATTTACTACAGGAAGTCCTTCAGCGGCTATTATTATAAATATAGCTAGTAACAACTTAATAGGTGGTACTGGTCAAGGTTCAAAACAGTTTGAAATTAGTGATAGTTTACAAACAAACCTTACATTAGGTATTTTAAAGTATGCTGGAGTAATAGTAAAAGATACTCAAGTTATTCAAGCCGCTAGTGGATTACAGCAACTTGATGAACAAAATTCAAAAAAATAAAATATGGGTTTAATAAAACAAACTAGCTCTGAGTATTACGAAGGAGAAGCAGTATATAATCCTACGGGAACTGCAACTAATGCGGTTGTTTGGCCAAGCAGTTTAACACCTTTAATATGGGACGCTAGCGCTACGCCTACATCTGTTAATAACTTTAAAGTATTTGTTGATGGTGTAGAACAATACCCCACGCTAGATCCATACAACTTAAGTCAATCACTGTCAACTTCTATAGTTAACGGTGTAAGAACTCAAACTTTAACTTTAACTTCGCAACAAGACGTAACCAGTATAATTCAAAACACCACAGCAACTGGATTTGTTATAGGCCAAAACTATACAGTTACAAATGCTGGAAGTCAAGTAGGTGTAGGTACAGGTTTAATTCTTCAAGCTACTAGTACTACTGGGGCTATGACAATATTTAGCGATGGTGGTGGTTATATCAGCGGTGACACTATACAAATAACTGGACAAGGCGTTACAGGAACTGCGACATATACAATAGGTACAACTAAAACATGGATACCAACAACATCCATAATAACAGTTAGATTAATAAACTCTTCACTTTGGGATAATTATAAAAGTTATCAATACGTCAATTTAAAAGATATTGTAAATAATTTTATGGTTGCTTATGTAGGTACAGACAAACTTATACCTAGAGTAAAAAGATCTGATGTTATATTCCATGCTAAAAGAGGTTTACAAGAATTTAGTTATGATACGTTAAGAAGTGTTAAGTCACAAGAATTAACTATACCACCTAGCCTTTCGTTAGTATTACCGCAAGACTATGTTAACTATGTACAATTGTCTTGGGTTGATGGCTCTGGCGTAAAGCATATAATATACCCTACAACACTAACTTCTAATCCTACTAATCTACCACTTCAAGATGCTAGTGGTATACCTACACAGGATTTTTATGGTAATTCATTACAAGCTACACAATCTTTAGTTAATGGAAGGTGGAAATCTGCTAACACTAATAACACAAGTGGAAATTCAACTTTAGCAGAGGTAAATAGTAATGCTAATGTATTTGATTGGTCTTGGTGGAAAATGGCTTATGGTCAAAGATATGGTTTAGACCCAGAAGTTTCACAAAAAAATGGATGGTTTACTGTAGATGAAAGACGTGGTGTATTTGCTTTTAGTAGTGATCTTGCTAATAGATTAATAACTTTAGAGTATATATCAGACGGATTAGCTTACGATGAAGACACTAAGGTGCCTAAGATGGCCGAGGATGCACTATATGCTTACATGACGTATAATATAATAGCCTACAGGCCAAAGACGCCAGAGTACATAGTTCAAAGATTTAAAAAAGAAAAGTCAGCAAAGTTAAGAAATGCTAAAATAAGATTAAGTAATATCAAGCTAAGTGAGTTTACTCAAGTAATGAGAGGCAAATCTAAGTGGATTAAACATTAAAATTAAATGGCTAAAGCACAAAATACTTTTATCAAGTCTAAAATGAATAAAGACTTAGATGATAGAATATTATCTAAAGGCGAATATAGAGATGCTCAAAACATAAATGTAAGTAAGTCTGAAGGATCTGATGTTGGTGCATTAGAAAATGTTTTAGGTAATTTAAATATAAATTCTTTTACATCAGGCATAGATGGTGCTGTTATAATAGGTAATCTTATGGATTATACTAATGACAGAATATATGTTTTTATCACTAATTACACAGACTCATCATCAAACTCTTTAGATAATTACGCACCAGCAGGAGCTTACTGCGCTATAGCTGTATATGACTTAAATAGTGGTCAATCATTAGAGTTAGTTAAAGGTAGTTTTTTAAACTTTTCTACTACACACTTGATTAACGGAATTGATCTAATAGAAGAGTTGTTATTTTTTACAGACAACAGAAATCAACCAAGAAAAATAAATGTAACTTTAGCTATAAACGCAGTTGAATCTAACGCTACAGCTTATCATTATACTACAGAAGATCAAGTATCTTTAGCTAAGTACTATCCTTACAAAGCTCCTCAACTATACAATAACTTTACAGTTAAAAGCGCTCCTTCATCAGCGGGTACTGTGACTCCCGCCGCGGGTAGCGTAACAACTAGTGCTGAAATTCCTGTAGGTGCAACTTCAATACCTGTAAATGCTATTACGACAAATGTATTTGTAGGTATGATCATTACTGGAACTAGTAGTATACCAACTAACACTG
>Ga0233412_10001454_pt1 | contig 12278 bp, 10 predicted proteins | sample Na_anoxic_4_MG_FD_180667 | JGI IMG/M metagenome (GOLD analysis project Ga0233412, IMG submission 180667) | Seawater microbial communities from Saanich Inlet, British Columbia, Canada - Na_anoxic_4_MG | ecosystem: Environmental > Aquatic > Marine > Inlet | place: Canada: British Columbia... | reverse complement strand
ACAGTTTCTTATATTCATCAATCAGTATATTTTTTAATTCAATTATGGTTTTCTTGTTGGATATAGTATTATTCACAAGTGTTACTGCTACATCAAAAGTACAGGAATAATTCTCATCGGAAAATTCTATTTCTTTGAATCCACCCGAGAATTTTACTTTTAATTGAGAAAAAATATTTTTAATATTATGATTGCAGTTAGAATATATTTTAAAATCAGATTTCATAGGTTTATCATCACTAAGATCTTTATTTATTACTACAGAATCATCTATATATTCATTATCATATTTTTGAGTTAGATTTGGCTCTACATTATCATAACTATTAAATGATATATATTTATTTTCACTAATAGGTACTAAATCGTCAAAGTAATCTTGAGTTAATAATGATTGCAATAATATAATTTCATTACTAGATAAATTATATTTCATGTCACTGAAATTTAAAAACATTTTTGGCTCAAACATGAATAATTTGATTCTATTATATCTAATTAATTCATCTGCTAATTTACTATAATAATTTGTTTCATTATCTAATTTACTCATTAAATTTTGTTTTGTTATTAATAATTCACCCTTACTATTTATATTTTCTTCTATTAATGATATTTTATTTGGAGTGACATTTACAAATTCTACATGATTATTCATTATTCTTTTTAATAATGTAATTAATTTTTCTAATTGTAAGTGATATATTAAATATTTTGAATTAGATATATTTTCTATTTCATCTCTAATTGCTATATTGTCAAACGAACTTAATAATTTTTTCAGTTTATTTCTGAAAGCATTATACATCTTTGTTTCTAGCTCTATTTTTTTAATATATTCTTTTCTCTCATTATCTATTTTATCACTATTTTGAACAACCTTATCTACATCATAATAATTCTCATCATCAATACTATATTTTAAAGACATGTCACTATCTTGCTCTGGCTCTTTTAATTCTATAAATTGATTTGTTTCTGTTAAAATACCAACAATTAATCCATTATCTTTTATTTTTACAACCGGCATACATAACAATTTATTATTACTTTTCTTTTTTATATTTTGTAAAAAATCTATAGTTTCTTCAAATGTCATAGTATAATCTGATAAATCATCCATAGATATGATATCATATTCTAATATCATCTCGGAAGGAAAACATGGAATAAAACCTTCTCTACCTTCATTTGATATTATTAATCCTATTGTTTTATTATCGTAATTGACTACTAATTTGTTTATTTCTATTTTTTGAGTGTTTAATATATCTATTATCTGATTTAAAGTATGATTATGTACAAATTTTATCTCCTTGAAATTATATTTATTTGCTATATTTAAAATACTAGGCATCGGCTTACACATAGAGCTATAAATATCTCGAATGTTTTTATTTATTTTGACAAGATTTGGTAATTTTTTAAATAATTCTGGTGTGTATAATTTAATTGCATTCATTTTTGTGATATTTCCTTTTGAACTGTCAGTTACAATATATATTGGTTCAAAGAATTCGTATTTTTTTATTAATATTATAGTATCCTTTGTTTCATCGTATTTGTTATTGGAATAAATATTGCTAGGACATATTATATTTACATTCGATGTTATATCATCTTGTGGTAATTCTAATATAATCATATTTATTCCGTTTGGAAATAATAATTCATTTCTTTCACATATTAAATCCCATAAGTAGGTATAATCAATTACTGAACTGGGTGATGTCAAATACTCTTTAAATTTATTATATGCACTAACTATCTTTTCTAATTGAATATTATTTTTATCATTGAATAATTCATATACTTTTGTATCAGAATATTCATCAACATTTATATTTTTTAACTCTTTTGATTGAAATTCAGTTATTAAATTTCCATTTTGATATTGAACAAAATTGTCTATAGTTAATATTTTTAATATTTTATCAGTTAATAGTGTTTTAATAGAAACTACTTTGTTGTCATTTACTTCTGAATATATATCTGCTATGCATCCTAAAAACGAGGTCCTTTTTAATCCTTCTACTCCTTTTCTCAAATAACAGGGTTTGTTTTTTCTTAAATTTGTGTTTATTTTACTAACATGACAACTTGTATTAGTAACCATTAAAAATCGTTGTAATTGTACAGGTAAGTATCCTAATCTACCCTCTTGTAATGGAAATTTATCAGGACCTTTTATGTATTCATCCATATCTTGTTTTGATGGCCTTTTATCTGTATCGTCTATTTTTTCAATAACATCTTGATTACATTTCTTTCGTCTATTTAATTGTGACTCACTATCCCATGTTTTAAAACAACATGGAACACATAGACCATCGGGGTGTGCATCCTCTTTTAAAAATCCAGGATAATGTGTAACATAATTACCATTCTTGTCATTATGTACTTTGGGATCAGTAAATTCCCATATATTTTTCCCAGGTGGAACCACTTTAGTTGGTTTTCCATTTACTTTTTGTGGAATCACACCTCCATACTTCCCACTTTCCACTTCTTCCTCTGTTAAGCTGACATTATTTTTTAAATCCCAATATCTTGGACATATATACCAAAATTGTTTATCGGGATTAGAACCATATTTTATAGCATGTTCGTATGATCCAGGATGTTCAGTATCTATTTTGTTCTTCTCTTCGTCTGTTAAAATAACTGGTTGTCTTCGTGTATTCCATGGACATGAACGTGAATATGCTTGATATTTACCATCTGTATCAGTTATAAATAATGTAGGATCCTTTTCTCTCATCATTCTAAAAAATGGATTTGGATCAGATATTTTCATTCCAGTTATATCCTTTTGAATTTTATTATCCCCCTTAATATTCAACTTAGGTTTCTTTATAGATTTTTTTGTTACTATCTGTTTCTCCGCTTCTTGTGATATTTTCTTCTCCTGTTTCTCCGCTTCTTGTGATATTTTCTTCTCCTGTTTCTCCGCTTCTTGTGATATTTTCTCCTCCTGTTTCTCCGCTTCTTGTGATATTTTCTCCTCCTGTTTCTCAGCTTCTTGTGATATTTTTTCCTCCTTTTGATCTGCTTCACTTTCATCTAAGTCAATATCTATACCTTCATCGTTCTCGTCATCACTATCATCTAGATCAATGTCTATACCCCCCTCATCACTATCGTCATCACTATCGTCATCACTATCATCTCCTGCAATATCTATACCTTCATCATCACTTTCATCTAAATCAATATCTATACCTTCATCATCGCTGTCACTATCAACACCACCTGTCATTTTATCAGTTGGTTTTTCATCATCACTTTCATCATCGCTTTCATCATCACTTTCATCAAATAAAAAATCCATAACATTAACTGACTTATCAGATGATTTTAATGTTTCATCACCAAACTTTAAATCTTGCGCTACAATTGACACAGGTATATTTTCGGCAATTGGTTTTTCAGAATCAGCAACAATTTCATCTATTACATCAACATCTTCGATAGTTGGAGTTTTACATAAAGAATCGATAGTTGATACTGCAGTGTCGCTTGAATTGGGTTGTTGCGTAATACGAATTATAGAATCAATATATGTAGGTATGATATTCATATAAAAGATGTTGTTGATATTTTCCATTTCAATCATTATATTTTGTTTAAACTGGTCTTGCGTAATTTTTGTTAAGAATCCAGGATTATTTTTTATTTTTAGTTTTTTATTCTTACCTAGATTTTGAATTAATTGTAAGTTGTTAAGAAGAGTAGCAATTTTTATTTGTGCATCAGTTTCAGTAAGTTGAAAATTGTCCATGACTGCCTTTACAATATTTTCATCTTCATTAGATCGATTTAACAACTCAACAATAAATGCATCAGTACTGTCCATTTCGTTAAAATTTGATACACGTTTATATCTCATAATAATACCTTTTTTTAATTCACCTATAACAACATTAAATACACTAGAAACACATCCTACAATACTATTCAAGTTAATATTTTTATCAATAGATATGTAAGCATTATAAAGAATGTTATGTATATCAATATTATTATCGTATAAACTATTAAACAGATTCATATCATATCCACTGTTGAGTAAATAGGTTTTAATTATATCAATAATAGGATTAACTCCAGCTTTTAATAGTTCTTCGAGTGACTTAATAGACATAGTTTCTTTCAATTCAATAGCTATATTAATATTTGCATTCATGTCAAAAGATAAAATAATAGGAATAATAGAATTGTTATGAATATGTTCAATATAACAGGCTACTTGTTTAGATGTTCCCATGCTTTTAGTTAATTTTAATATCATAGTTTTTGATAAATATGGTATTTTTTTTCCATTTTTAGATATTTTATCGCAAAATATTCTATAAATATTTTCTTGTTTTTTTGACGGATTAAATTTAATAATGGGGATTTCCTTTCTAGCATTTACTAATTTAAATATAATATCTAATGGAATGGTATATTGATAATCTTGTGATATAGTAAAATTAATACCACGAATACCTTGTTCAATGTAATCGAGTTCAGATTTTCTTGAGTTATAAATATCATAAAATAAATTAATATTATCGACTTGCTTTTGAAATTTATCATTTAATAATTTTTTATTATTATCAATAAGAGTATATTTTTTAGACTCTAGTAAAGATTTATCAAAAATAGCTTGTTCATATAAAAAGGGATAATATATACTAATAGTTGTTTTTTCAGATAGATTTTTCATAATAGCATTTTCAATAACATCGGATGCATGACATAAGAAAATAGAGTTTTCAAAAAGGAAACCATAATTTAAAAGAAGATCCTTGTTAGTAGTAGTAATAATAGATTCGGAATGCGAATCTAGAATATTACTATACTTAATTGATCGAAATGGATCAACAGAGAAACTATATAAATTATCTGAAATAATAAAATGTTGTCCTAGCGGAAAACTTGTAATTTGGGGCTTATTGGTTATATCAAGAGAGATAATATCATTAAAATCATATTTGTGTTTAAGAGTCAAGGTTTTAATATCAAAATCTTTAATATTTGATAAGAACTGTAAAAGAGTATCTTGTGTAATATAATTTTGACCTTTATTTGATAAACTTTCGTAAATGTATGTATTATTAAGTTTTTGAATATGTTTTGCATATAAATATAGTTCATCAAATGAGAATTCGTCTGGGTTCAACATTAATATTTTTTTTTTAATAGTTTCAATTGAATCATCTAAATAAATTCTCTGATTGTTAAATTTAACATTAACATTTTGTTCATTTATAATTTCTAGCTCATAACTACTAAATACATCCTTAAAAATTTCATTTTCTGGATTTGTTTTAAATAAATCATTAACATCTTCAGTATATAATTCGCCAAAAAACACAAAAACTGTATCTATATTATTTATGTTATTTTGTTGATATATTTTAATAATTTCAGCCATTTTATATATAAAATCAAAATATTATTTTATATATATATTATGCATATTAATGGAATTGTAGCTGTATGTAAGAATGGAGGTATAGGGTTGAATAACAAACTTCCATGGATATTAAAAAAGGATTTACAAAGATTTAAAAAAACAACTATTGGTAATGGAAATAATGCAATAATCATGGGTAGAAATACTTGGGATAGTATACCTTTTTTAAATGGTAGAGATCACTTAATATTATCAAAAACAATAAATATAGATGAATGTAAAAACAATAACTTGTTAAAGTCATTTGATTCAATAGATGAAGTCATGAAACATTGTAAAGAGAGAAAATACGATAAAATTTGGGTAATAGGAGGAAGCAATATTTATAATCAATTTATCAAATTAAATTTATTAAATTTTTTATTTGTAACATATATTGAAGACGAGTATGAGTGTGATGTGTTTTTCCCGAAGGTTCCAAAAAACTATTTTATAGTTGAGAAAGTAGTATTAAATGAATATACAGAGAGAAATAAGAATTCGGCATTAATAGTATATAAACAGGTGAAAAAGAACATGCATGTATTGCATAAAGATAGTAAATGGATTATTATAGATATTCATTACGATAATTATCCTGAATATTATTTTACAATAAGGAACATAAATGATACTACACATGAAAAGCAAACCACGCCTGATAAAATAAAATTATTATAAATCATAATAAGGATTATCAGTAATATCCATACCGCAATAATTTTTTGGATTTTTCTTGTAATCTATAGGGGTATAAATACCCATATCTACTGCATTATCTAATAAAAATTTGAAATTATTCCAAAATTCATCATTATGACCTACAGTAGCACTCATAATATGAGATAATTCGTGAATCGCTACAAATGTTAAAGTATTTGGATCAATTAAATTATCATTATCAGTTTTTTTTTTATTCAAACAGAATGCTAATTTCTCTCCTTTATTTTCACTATATGCTGTATATTCACTAGTAGGTAATGTTTCTTTAATAGTAGAAGGGTTAAAGTTTTCAACTAATCTATTAACATTTTCCCTATTAGAATACTTATTTCCCATATATTCAACAAGAGAAGACATTTTATCTGTAGTAGATGCTAATAGATTTGATGCTTTTTGTATATTTCTGCGTTCTCTTACGCAATATTTTCTTCCATCTACATTTGAAACAATACACCTTAAGTTAAATACATCAGATTCGTAATATATTTTTAAACCGACTAAAATAATAAATAGAATTATTATAATACCAAAAGTGTTTACTTTTAATTTCATATATAATAAATTAGTATAATATTAATTAGATTAATTTATTAATTAATTATTGTTTTCCTTGTCCAATTTCAAGAGGAACTCTCATAGTGTCAGGTGAAATAGTAGTATTATTCCAAGGACCAACATTTACTTGAGGATTGGCGGGTTCAGAACGAAGTTGTAAATTGGCATTTCTTAAAGTGTTTCCAATAGTATCAATTCCCATATGATATCCTGAGCGAAGAAGGTTTACATTCTCTAAATCACCGGAACCGGAAGGATTGAGTTGAGCCCATTGACTGTTAGTATCCTTAGGTAAGAGTTCGGAAGGGTCAGCTACAGGCTCCTTAGAGCATGAAGGAGGTAATCCTTGGTTAGAAGTAGCCATACCAGTAGCAGATGCATATGTTTCATTTTGTCCCATAGGTTGAGATGGTTGAACACCAGTAGGTTGTTGTTGTTGCATCTTGCTATAGGATTCTTGTTGCATTCTAGCACTGCTCATTTGCTCAGAAGTACTGTTTTTGGAACCGTTGTATGAATTAACAAGGAACATGATAAATAAAGCTCCAATTACAAAAAGTACTACATGCTCTATTTTAAGCTTCTTGAGTGATTTCATTATGTCAGACATCTTATATAAAATAAATGATAAAATATTTTTTTGCAATTAAAAACATATTTGCAATTAATCTTCTAAATAATAGATTATGCTAATTCTTCTACTAAATCATTGATCTCACTGGCTAGTTTTTTTGACCCATCTAATGATTCATCGTCTGAAGAATCACTATTATCAATATCTTCTAAAAGATATGTATTTTTAATTTTTTTTGCTTCTAAATAATGGCTGATCGCCGCCTTTTTATGTTCCTTTGCTTTTTGTTTTGTTATTTTATAAATTTCATAATAAACTTCATTTGGTTTTTTTAATTTCATATTTGCTACATTTTCACTAATAATAATATTATCCGAAACTTCTTCTAAATGATTTGGGTTTTCTGGTTTATCAACAGTTGTATTGTCAATCACATTCGATTCTATTTCCCCATCATTTTTTTCAGATTCACTACATATATCATCTATTATATCCACTGATTGCTCTTCTATATTACTGTCTTTGGTCTCAGTGTCCTCTTCTAATAATTCATTTATGATATTAATATTAGCGTCACTCTTACTATTTTCCTCTTCACTAGAATTAACAGGTTCTGCTTGTTCTTCACTGGATAATACAGTGTCATTTTCTATTTGAGGTTCTTCATGAGAATCTATTTCAGTATCAGTATTTATTTTAGCTAAAGTATTCGCTTCATCTATAATTATGTTGTCTGATGTATTTTTTTTGATTAAACATGAGTTAAATATAGGTTTATTGTTTAATAACATAATTTGTTTTCCTACAAGTTCTACTTGAAAGCTTCTAGCTGAGAATTTTATACCTTGAATCTCTAATATAGGAATTATATGATGTTTATCATTTAATTCTTGAACAGGAATTATATTCTCATTTTCGTCATACATATTGCAGTAGTATTGCGAATTAATAGATTTATTTTTAGGAATATTAACTCTTACTAAATGATATTTACCACCACGATAAGCACGTGTGACAGGATTAAAATTATTTTCAATATCACTCATATCCATTTCGTTTTGAAACCACAATTCTCTTTTACTAAATATTAAGTTTGTTAATGTTTCTTCTAATTTTTCAAACCACTCAATAGTTGCATCATCCTCATTTGTATACATTAAATCAATATATGCCTTTTTAGCGGTTTCGTTTAACCCTTGTTTAGTTAAACATTTAAGTGTTTGAATGTAAAATGGATTATTATTACATTTTATTTTTGTAAAATATGCTCCCCCTTGTACGGCAACAGGTTGAGATATAGTTATATTTGAAAAATCAAAGTCATTGTTAGTAAAGAATATCTCTTGCTCCATTATACTAAAATTCAGATTAAATATATTAGAAAATAACACGCTAAATTTTAATAAATATTTTGATATAGTATTTTAATGAAAGAGCAATTAATAGAACAATGTTTGACTATTTTATCTAGAGAAGATGTTAAAAAGGAATTAAAAGAATTATTTAAACCGTTAATAAGTCTATTAGTTCAAGAAATATATCCATATATCTATTTATCTCTTATTTTTGTAATTATCAGTTTTTTACTAATTTTAGGAATATTTTATTTACTCTTGCGTAATAATTTAAAGGCATTTAATTTAAAATAAATTTATATTTAGATATTATATAATATGGGAAATCAACATGAAAGTATGAGAAATCCTAGCAGTGATGCTAGTGATTCTAAGCCTCCTATGGATGTTAAATCCGAGTCTATGGGTAAAATGCTTGCAGCTATGACAGGTGGTAAACGCCGTTCCAGAAGAGCCAAGAAAGCCGGTTCTTCTTGCGGAATGAGAAAGAAGGGTGGTAAAAGCCGTTCCAGAAGAGCCAAGAAAGCCGGTTCTTCTTGCGGAATGAGCAAGAAGGGTGGTATGGCTATGGGAATGGGTGCCATGGTTCGCGAAGCTTTAGTCCCTTTTGGACTTTACTCTCTTCAAAAGAGAACCCAAAGAAAGAAGAGTATGAAACACCACAAAAGATCCAGAAGCTCTAGACGCCGTTAAATAATTTTTATTAAATCATTTATGTAATTTTTAATAAAAATATTTTTATATATTATAAATGGATTCCGCAAACGATCAATCATCTAATGCATCTGGATGTTCATATTCAGATGGACCTCAATATGGAGTATGTCAAGTTGAAGCAAGAGGATGGCCTATGCCCAAAAATATGGTTCCCTCACCTATGAGTGGTGGAAAGCGCAGATCTAAATCTGCTCGCCGCTCCAGATCTGCTCGTCGTTCCAGATCTGCTCGCCGATCTAAATCTGCCTCTCGTTCTAGATCTGCCTCCCGTTCTAGAAGATCTAAGAAGGCCGGTGGCCCTGGATGTGGATGCATGTCTGGTGGAAGAAAGAAAAAGGGCGGTATGATGGGTTTAGTAAGTCAAGCAATTGTACCATTCGGTCTTTTAGCCGCTCAAAAGAAATCTCAAAAAAAACACCGTCATGGACATAAATCTTATAAAAAACACTCCTTTAGAAAAAGACGATAAATAATTTATATATGTTTAAAAATATTTAGATATATAAATTTGAATTATATAATGGACGGATTTCAACAGAATATTAAGACATGGGTCTCTTTAGATTCACAATTGAAAATTTTAAATGAAAAAGCAAAGGATATTAGGAATCAACGAAATGATTTAACATCTAATATTATTGATTTTGCAGATACTAATAACTTAGCATCATCTACTATTAAAATCACAGATGGAAAACTCAAATTCGCTCAAAATAAGCAAACATCTCCTATTACATTAGGATTTTTAGAATCATGTCTTAGTGATATTATTAGTAACGAAGACGAAGTATCTCAAATAATGGAATATATTAAGAAGAAAAGAGAAGTTAAAATTAGTCCTGATATTAAGCGGTTTTATAATAATTAATTTATGTCACCAATATGTATATGACCGACTTTTTAGATCTTGATTTTGATAATGATTTTGTATTTATGAATGATGATAAAGGAACCCTATCAGGTGGAGGATTTATTTTAAATTCAGAATTGTTAAAAGAAACAATTAATAATAATAATACTGACAATAATGATAGTGATAATAATTTTCAAACCGGTGGAACAGCATTAACTTCATCTGTTATATTAAAATCACTAAAGGATTTAGCAGTACCTGCAGGATTATTATATACACAAAAAAATCTGCAAAAGAATAAATTAATCAAATATGAAAATAAGGGTGAAACGATTGATAATTCTATTTATGACAAACTATTAAGTATTGTAGATGTTAATTCAAAAAAACAACATGCTATTAAAACTAGAAAGAAGAGAGAAAAGAAATCAAAAATGTCAAGAAAACTAAAGTAAACCATCTTATATGAATTAGTAATACTTTCATACTCAATAAATATTATAAATTATAATATACAATATTTATTTTACATTTAAATTAAACTCCATACACTTTTGTTGAACGGTGACACTAATATATCTGGAATCTTTTCTCTCCAATAGTCTACACGCTTCTCTTCCTTTATGTCCTTTAATGTTCTAGGGTATAATGGTGTAGAACTCATTAGATCTTTCTCTTCTTGTGTAATCTTTGGCTTATATCCAAAACAGTTTGCCCCAAATCTTACATTAGGATTTGCAATGTAACCGCCATTTATTCCAGCACGACCACAATCGTTCTCGTGTCCTTCTACCTTTTGTAAATAATTCCATGTATCCTTTTGTGTTGGAAATAATGCTAATTGTTTATCAGACCATCCATAACTACACCATTCTGCGCCATTTTTATATGATTCTTCTACTTCATTATATGTCGCTAAACGACCACCATATGCTTTACATAAAGCATCAGCATTATCATAAGAATATTCATTTCCTGGTACATGAAATACTTGCTTTTTTAATTTAATTTCGGGTACAGGTGCTATTTCATCATCTGCGTCTACCGATGATTCTTGTTGCACTTGCAAATCTATAGATGGTGTATCAGTAAATAAATTATCTAAACGAGCTGTTAAATTAATATTAAAAAAATACTGTAATCCATTTAACAATACAACCACAATTAATACACCTCCCAATAATACAGTTAATAATTTCATTGAACCATTACTATCATTATCACCACCAGATACTGAGTCACCTTTTTTTCCTAAACTAGAGAATAATATTATAAATACTAATATTACCAAACCTAAAAACAATACTGCAGGAATACCTAAATTTAATCCTGACCCTGAACTATTATTATAATTTTCTCCACTTTGTTGAATTGTTGGAATTCCTAATACTGAATCATAAGTTAATATCATTATTTTGTTATATATATTATTTATTTAATTTTTTTCTGTAGAAAAGACAATATCCAGATGTATTATTTAACCCAGTAAAATTTATTTTTGATATATTTGTATCATTAAACAAATACCAATCACCATTTTTTACCTTTATTGTTGCAGTATAGTGACCACCTAAGGTTCCACCACTATGATTACACACTCCATAAAGTTCATATTTATAAGAATCTTTTTCATATCCACATACATATTTACTCAAGTCTAAATTATCTAATTCTAAATCAATTGGACGCTGAATCTTTTTTCCATCATATGTAAATCTTTTAATATCCAATACTAATATCTTAGGCAAACTCCAAAATCTTATTTTTTTTGTTACTTGCTCTATTTGTTTGGTTTCTTCATTCATATATCCATCTAATGTTTCTTCACTACAATATTTATCAAAACAATCTATTAAATTACATGAAGACTTATCTAGATTTATCGGTATATCTATTATAAAATATGGTTCCGCCTTTGAACTTACTACTTTTTTTTCATTGCTTAAAATAGATACATGTATCCCATAAAATATGTCTAAAAATTCGGAATATTCTTTGCTATACATATCTTTCATCATTTTATAACATTCCACCGCCATCTTATCTGTATTATTTTTC
>Ga0233412_10001453_pt1 | contig 12279 bp, 9 predicted proteins | sample Na_anoxic_4_MG_FD_180667 | JGI IMG/M metagenome (GOLD analysis project Ga0233412, IMG submission 180667) | Seawater microbial communities from Saanich Inlet, British Columbia, Canada - Na_anoxic_4_MG | ecosystem: Environmental > Aquatic > Marine > Inlet | place: Canada: British Columbia... | reverse complement strand
ATTCAGGCGAAAGCCGGAATCCAGGAGGGTACTGGATTCCGGATTAAGTCCGGCATGACGGAGTTAGACTATGAGGCTGTCAGAGAATGGCTATTTTCCCCAATCTCTGCGTCAGGCTCAAATTATAATCCTCGAAATGCTTCAATGTATTCCTGTGGTTATAATTTTCGCCTTTCTTGATCTTGGAAAGAATATCTCATTCTCGGACAGCCTCCTATCTAATTGCCAGGTTAATATATGTTACGACCTGAGCTGTATGTCATGAAGCTGCCGGAAACGCCCGTTAAGCTCAAGCAATTCCTTCGAGGTACCCGATTCTACGATTCTGCCTTCTTCCATCACAAATATACGATTCGCTCTCATAACCGTACTCAACCGGTGGGCGACAATCAGGATGGTCAATCTGCCCAGCAGATTTTCAATGGCATCCTGGACAAGCCTTTCGCTTTCTACATCAAGCGCTGAAGCAGCTTCGTCCAGCAGTAAAATAGACGGGTCAACAAGAATCGCCCTTGCAATGGCTACACGCTGCCTCTGCCCACCGGACAAAAGGACCCCTTGATCTCCGATAATTGTGTCGTAGCCGTCAGGTTGAGACATAACGAAATTATGTACATGGGCAGCCCCTGTCGCCCCTATGATTTCTTCAACGGTTTTTTCCGGATTACCATAGCGGATATTGTTGGCGATAGTGTCATGGAAAAGGATCACATCCTGGTTTACGACCCCGATCTGTTTGCGGAGCGACTTGATCGTTGCATCCCGGATATCGATATTATCAATGGTTATGCTCCCGCCCGTGACATCATAGAAACGCGGTAGCAAGTCGAGAAGCGTGCTCTTGCCTGCTCCGGTTGAACCCACGAAGGCTACCATTTCACCTGCCTCAACCTTGAATGAAATATCCTTGAGGATTATATTATCAGGTTCATAGCCAAAACAGACGTTCTTGTATTCTATGGATTTACTATGTCGGGGAAGCACTTTTCCCTCAGGCAGTTCCATGATATCCGGGACTGTTCCCAAAATTGCAAAAACCCGTTTCGTTGCTCCCTGAAGGGTCCTGAGATTATTGTTTACCAGGGCCAGTCTCTTGATCGGGCTGTACACCCGCGAAAAGGCATAAATCATGGAAATGAGCTCACCCAGGGTGTGGTGGAAATAGATTTTCCCGGCAATCAACAGGGCGGGCAGGACCAGAAAAACACTTGAATCCATTATAGGTCCAAGGCCCAGCTGCCACCGGTTCCAGGACATTATAGTTTTGTAAAGGTGATCTGCAAGTTCTCGAAATTTTTTCACCTCGCCTTTACCCATGAAAAAGCCAATGACAACCTTGAGACAGAGGAGGGTTTCCTGATAAGCAGAAGTGACCTCGGCGGTTGAATCCTGGACGTTTGCCGAGTGTTTTTTCACTTTTCTGCCGAACAGCCGAATCAATACAACAATTAAAGGAGTCACAAAAAATGCAAGAAGGGTCAACTTGTAGTTCATGAAAAAAAGATAGCATAAGAAGACAAATGCCGTCAGGGGGTACTCGATAAGACCTATGATTATATTTGCAATGAGGGTCTGCATCACTGTCAGGTCAGCTGTAGCCCTGGCAACCAGCGCCCCTAATCTTTTGTCGTGGTAAAATTTCAAAGGAAGAGAAATGAATTTCCTGAAAAGATCTATCCTCAATGATTTGACTGCCCTGTTTGAGAAAGCAGCCGCGGAAAGGCCGCTCAGATAGATCGTAATGGACTTGAAAAGGATTGATACAAAGGCCACAAATGTGATGAGGATAAGGAGCCTGTTAGGAGATATGCCCTCTACCAGGGTCAAGTTGGTTCGCTGCCAGGACAACCATGATTCAGATTGAAAGGTGATCCAGGGTATTTTCCAGGCGACAGGATCTGAGCCGGTCTTCATCCCCTCATCAATAAACGGCTGAAGGAGATAAGCGGGGATAACCACAAACAGCGAAGAGACAGCGGTAAGTACTATGGAGCAGACCATCAAACCACGATGGCGCTTTATATAAGAGGCGATGTCTTTGCCAAGGATGAAATCTAACATTATAGCTTAAAGAGCACCTATCAGCCTTGAAATAACGATGCGCTGCACCTCGGAGGTACCTTCTCCGATATCGAGGAGTTTCTGGTCCCTGTAAAATCTTTCCACATCGTATTCCTTCATCAGTCCATAACCGCCATGGAGCTGAACCGCGTGGTTAGCACATCGATACATGACCTCAGAGCAGTAAAGCTTGGCCATGGCCGCTTCCTTGGAAAATGCTTTGTTATTATCCCGCAGCCAGCATGCCTTGTAAAGGAGGAGTCGGGCGCATTCAATTTCAAGGGCCATGTCGGCCAGTTTGAATGCATTCACCTGAAAACTTGAAATGGGTTTTCCAAACTGTTCTCTCTCGTTACTATATTTGAGCGCTGACTCAAAACAGCCCTGGGCGCCGCCAAGCCCCATGGCGCCTATTGATAGACGGCCTCCGTCCAGGGTCTGCAGCATTTGATGAAATCCATCGCCCCTTGGCCCGAGAAGATTTTCCCCGGGGACCCTGCAGTCGTCAAAATACAGTTCGCTGGTATTTGAGGCCCGCCACATAAGTTTCCCGTGCATTTCCCTTGCATCAAATCCGGGGGTGCCTGTTTCAACAATAATACAGGATAGCTCCGGTCGGCCATCATCCCGTTTGCCGGTTCGCGACAAGGCTGTAATGCCGGAGGTGATGTCTGTTGAACCATTGGTAATAAATATCTTGCTGCCGTTGATGATCCACTCATCATTATCCAGGACCGCTGCTGTCTTTGAATTTCCGGCATCCGAGCCTGCGTTTGGTTCGGTTAAACCAAAGCCCCAGAGGGCCTCACCACTGCAGAGTTTGGGAAGATACTTCTGTTTCTGTTCTTCATTTCCAAAATAATAGAGAGGGCCAATCCCTAATGAATTGCCTGCCGCAACGGTAGCTGCATGAGAGCCGTCCACCCTTGCTATCTCCTCTGTGGCAATTATGTAGGACACGTAGTCCATGCCCTGGCCGCCGTACTTTTCAGAGACAAACATACCAAAAAGCCCTAATTCCGCCATCTTGCGCATTGTGTCATAGGAAAATTCTTCTTTTTCGTCCAACTCTCCGGCAACCGGTTTGATCTCCTTTTCTGCAAAATCACGCACCGATTTACGTAATATTTCCTGTTCCATAGAAAGAGAAAAATCCATAATCACTCCTTAAGATTTTGAGATCTTTGAAAAATGTTCAACATCAGGTAAATATTAACCAGTACCCACCTGGATTCCGGCTTTCGCCGGAATGACAATATTGAGGTATTTAATTGCCTGAGTAATATTAATAGGGTTCATGCAGAGAAATCCTTTACAGTACTGATCAATTTATAGACATATGCAAAAACTTTGTCAATCAGAAACAATCAGCGTAACTGCCCCGGCTGCTCAAGGCTATCCCTGGATTTTCACATCGTGCCCGGCGAATTTTTCGCCGGAAATGCTTGATTATCTATGGCTTTTGTTTTATTTTCAAATTATTCTTTTCAATTCCGTAAATCAAGGAGGCAATATATGAAGGGACCTACAGGATTAATCCGATCCGATAAAATAGAGGGATACAGGAACACAGGCCCTGTTTATGAATGGGCGGATGCGCGGGCCTGTCTTGTGATTGACAGGGTCATATTTGAAGGAAAGACCGGCGCTGTTTTATATTACTGCAACCCGCCGGTTCATCAGGTGGGTAATCCCGGTCTGGATGCCTATCTCGAAGGCATGGATATCATTTTAAAACAAAGGGACGATCTGGAATTTCTCATCCTTTACGGTGCCAATGACCCTGTCCATGCCGGCGGCGATCTCAAAGAGAGCCTCAACCAGTTAGACAGAACCCTGAAAATAAAACAGGAAAAAGAACTTGACAGTGTCTTGCCGGAAGAAATTGACCGCGAATTTGAATGGGCGGACCTCCGGATAAAAAAAGGACAGGCCCTTCACGGCAGAATCCGGCGCATTTCAAAACATCTCAGGGTCGTTGCTGTTTGCGGGGGGGGGACCAGGTTCGGCGGTTCTGCTGAAATCCCGCTGATGGCCGATTACCTCGTGGGCGATTCCAGGAGCGGTATGTGTTTCAGTGAGGCCATGATTGGCCTCATTCCCGGCTGGGCAGGGATCGCCCGGTCACTCGTCAAGGCGGGCCTGACCAATACCAGATATATGGGTAAGACATCCAGGGAAGTCAAAGCGGATCAGCTATTGAAAATCGGCATTTATAATGCGGTTGCAAACATATCCTTCCCTTTTCCCGGGCGGCAGAAGACAGATGATCCGGAGGCAGACAAAAAAACCTATCTCGCGGCCCTGGAGAACCACGATGAAGAGACGGGCAGGCTCGTCCTTCCGGAGGGGCTGAAACTTGCCGTCTGCCCTGCAGTAGAAATCCCCGCGGTGAAAAAAACCGGGATGCCGGCCCTGGCCACGGAAGAGGCTATATCTTTGGAAGTGGAAAGGCGGAAAACCCCGGAAAATTACGCCCATTTGTGGGGGAAACCTCTAAGAGAAGTCAAAGATGAAATCAACAGGCTTGGCCGCCCTCTTGCACCGCAGGCTGTTGATGCCTTAGACGATCTCCTTGAGGGCTATGAACCGGGAACATTTAATGAGGCTTCCTTTGTTGAAAGAGAGATGAATGCAGATTCCAGACTGTACCGCGACCCGAAACTCCGTGCGGGTCTGATCGCAACTCTTCAGCAAAGTGTAGCAGATTACAGGGAGGTCAATAGATAAAATGAAACAGTATTTTGAAAGAATGATGCCGATAGGAAAGGAACTCAACGAAAAAGACCGGGAGCAGAACAGCGAAAATGCCCTTGAGATATCAAAGGTTGATAAAGAAATTGCCGAGGCCGTAGAAAAAAGAAAACTTATGGGTATCCCGGCTGAAAAGATCCACAAAAGGGGAGAAAATACGGCCTGGGAAAGAATCGACCTTCTCGTAGATCCCGGAACTTTCCTGCCCTTAAACAGTCTTTATGATCCCGAATTCAACCAGGAAGGGAGTACCGGCGTCTTGACCGGATTAGGTAAGATATCCGGCAGATACGCACTTATTATTGCTTCGGATAATAAAGTCCTTGCCGGGGCATGGATTCCGGGCCAGCGTGAGCATGTCTTCAGGGCCCAGGATATTAGCGAGCAGCTGCATATTCCCCTTGTCTGGGTGCTCAATTGCAGCGGTGTAAAGTTGACCGAGCAGGAAAAGGTATATGCAGGAAGGCGATCCGGGGGGAGAACATTTTTCAGGCATTCCGAACTTGCGGAAAAGGGGATCCCCGTAATTGTAGGTATGTTCGGCACAAATCCGGCAGGCGGCGGCTATCATGCTATCAGCCCGGCCATTATCTTTGCCCATGAAAAATCCAACATGGCCGTGGGCGGCGGCGGTATTGTCAGCGGCATGTCCCCCAAGGGTCATTTTGACCTTGAAGGTGTCGAGACACTGATCGAGGCAACAAAACAGTTTAAACAGGCCCCGCCCGGCGGCGTCAAAACCCACCATGATAAAACAGGGTTTATGAGGGAAGTGTTTGATACGGAAGAAGGGGTGTTTGAGGCAATTAAAAAATGCATGGCGGGTATGCCCCTGTATGATCCTTCAACATTCAGGGTTGCAGAACCTGCAGAGCCGTTGTATCCGGCAGATGACCTCAATTTTCTCGTTCCTTTTAATCAAAAGAGGACCTACAGCATTGAACAGGTAATGGCAAGGCTTTTTGATGGAAGCGAACACAGGGAATACAGGCCGGACTATGGCCCCGAAGTGTACTGCGGCCTTACCAGGGTAGACGGTTTTCCGGTGGGCGTGATTGCCAATCGGCAGGGTTTTTTAGACAAGGACTATCCCCGGTATGCAGAGGGTAAATACATGGGAATCGGGGGTAAACTCTACCGCGAAGGTCTCATTAAAATGAATGAACTGGTCATGTTCTGCGGCAGGGACAAACTGCCCTTGATCTGGTTTCAGGATACGAGCGGCATTGATGTGGGCGATATCGCTGAACAGGCAGAGCTCCTGGGGCTTGGCCAGTCACTGATCTACTCCATTGAGAATTCCCACGTGCCCATGATGTGTGTTGTCCTGCGAAAGGGAACGGCAGCGGCCCACTATATTATGGGAGGGCCCCAGGCAACCCGGAATAATGCCTTTACACTGGGAGTGGGAACCACGGAAATTTATGTTATGCACGGTGAAACCGCTTCCGCCGCCGCCTTTGCAAGGCGACTGGTCAAGGAACAGGATGCCGGACACCCGCTTGAACCCGTGATTGATAAAATGAACGCCCTTGCCCGGCAGTATCACGATCAGTCCAGGCCGCTGTACTGTGCAAAAGCAGGGCTTGTGGATGAAATTACCCGGATGACGACGCTGAGGGACTATTTTGTCGGTTTTGCGAGATGCTGTTATCAAAACCCGACCAGTATCTGCCCCCAGCACCAGATGCTGCTGCCCAGATCCATAACGGGGTAGTGACGATTTTGATAAACCGTTTATAATTACAGGATGAAGGAGGAAAAAATGAGTGAGTATGATATCTTTGAAGTCCATCCGAGAATGCCCGGAAAGGTGAGATTGGGCGATATCACTATCAGGGATGGATTTCAACACGAGGAAGAATGGATACCCACTGAAGCCAAGATATATTATCTCCAGGAACTGGCCTTTGCGGGTGTGAAAAGAATGGAGGTGACTAACCTGGGAAATGCCCGCATTATGCCCCAGTTTAAAGACGCTGAAGAGGCCCTTAAAGGGGTGCACGATGATGTTTTTAAAAAGAGATTATCCAAGAGGGGCATCAATCATGAGGATATTGAATGGACAGCTGTAACCATCAGGGAAGGGGCCGTGGACCAGGCCATCCGGCTCAAGGAGAAAGGGTACGGCCCGAACAGGGTCTTGATGATGGTATCAACGGATGAGGAACACCATTTCGCAAACAGCGGCACCACACTGCCCGACTACTGGAAAGAGGCGGAGCGATGCATCAAGAAGTGCAAGGACGCCGGCATCAAGATGTGCGGTACGGTGAGCACTATCTGGGGCAGTCCCATTTCCGGTCCTACCAGGTTTGAGGACGCTATAGAGTTTACCAAGCGATGGCTCAGTATCGGTGCCGATGATATCGAACATGCGGATCACGATGGTTCTGCGCCTCCCAATCAGGTCTACCGCTATTTTTCAATGATATTGGATGAATTACCCAATACAGATCTCCACATTGCCCATTTTCATGTGACCCGGGGGTGGGGTCTTGCCAATGTCCTGGCCGCGCTTCAGGCAGGAATCGACATATTTGAGGGAACCATCGGCGGTATGGGCGGGCAGCCTGCCAATTTCCTGGGAAGAACCCCTGTGCCCGGTACGGGATCTTATTATTACAAAGATCCCAACGTCGTAGGATTGGTCACTTTTGAAGACATGTGTGTCATGTTGGATGAAATGGGAATTGATGTTGACGGGGTAGATGTGGACAGGATATTGGAAATAGGCCTGATGATGGAAAAGACTGCCGGCCGGAGATTGCGCTCGGAATCGATCCTGAACGGCAGAATCCCGAAAGAAGCGCGCGAAGAATTCAAACGGCCCGGGCTGCCGGGACTGAAAAAGAAGCTGGGAGAGAAATCCGGCCGGCTCATACCGGAAGGGTGGCCGGAAAAAGCTGAAGTACCCCCGGAGCTGTTGGAAAAGAAATAGATGACTCTGCTCACGTGTCAGGCCGAAGGGATCGGGAGAGAGGAATCTTCCTGTAGAGTTCTTCCCGGACACTTTCAGATAGCGAAAAAACCCCGGTTTCATTGATTCCGGTATCGACCCCCATTTTACTGAAAAACGGGACCAGCTTCTCGGTCGGCTGGTTCCCGGGGGCCCCGGTAATACACCCCCCGGTTCCTCCGAGGGAGGCATCAAAGCGCCTGATTCCCAGATCAAAAGCGGCTTTAGAATTGGCCAATGCCTGACCCCCTGATATATGATGGGGATGATATCCTATTCTATTGATATTTCTTCCTTTTCTCGTTTCCAGGATTGACTCAAAAATTCTTTTTGTCTCCCCTTTATCTGCCACACCTTGAAGATCCGAAAGGGTAACGGTTCGTACCCCGAGATCAAAAAAAAGTTCTATATAGCGGGTTAACTCGCCGAGATCCGCTTTGATGACCGTTCCTTTTTCCGGATCCATATAACCGAATGCCGCAGAGATATACCCGACCACCCGGATATCTCGATTGGAGGCATCCTTGAGAATCGCCCTATATCCCTCTACGGTTTCTTCCAGAGGCCTTCCCAGGTTGGCCAGGTTGTGGGCTTCGACCGCAGAGAAAAATATACCCATTGTGTGATTGTACTGATCCGGGCCGAGACCAAGGGAACAAAAAGTTCTGTAACCGGTCAGGTTGGGGATCAGGGTAATCATATGTACCCCGTCTATCCTCCCCAGGCCTGCCGATATCTTTCTGAGGGCAGATTCATGCATGGCCGGGGCCACCTTCGGATGAATGCAGGAGAGTATTTCAAGGTTCCGAAAGCCGGCACCAATCAGGTCCGATGCAATCCTGCCCCTGATTTCCGGAGTAAAGATATGCAGATGGGTTTCCGGGACATTCTGGCCGAACTCTCTTAAAGTTACATCGGTGATCGTAACACTATCGATGTTCTTGTATGCCATTTACTTTTTTGATAAATTATCAGTGATTAGATGTCGATGCCGGTTTGTCTGCAAAGAACTGAAGTAGTACTGAAAACTACAACTAATCGGGAGATGATCCAAAAATGAATACTACTCTTTTACCGGCATACCGGGTATTTGAGGTTGCTTCATTTCTTTATACCCTGAAGGAAGTTTAAAAAGGGAGTCCTTCACATTTCCTTTTTTAATGTTTTCTAACTGTGAAGTAAAGTCACCTGCCATACTATTTTTATTTATCATTTTAATTGGATAGTTCAGCTTTTTTGCAAACCACTGTGTCATGGAACCCATCTGTTTATTCTTATAGGTGATCAAATACTTGTCACATTTATAGCCGTCTACTGTTTCAGTCCCAACCCGTTTTACTTGAGCCGCCATTTGTCCCTGCTGCATACCCACAAAGTTATCCGGACTGAAGCCCTTTCCTTTTGTATTTGTTTTGCTCTTTATGTAGGACTTGTTTGCCGGCATAAGCACCCAGCTGAAACCTTTATCGAGATCCATAATTGTTATTATTCCCCCCATCTGGCCTCCAAATTCCTGCCGCATCTTTTGTCCTTTAACCCAAACCTTACCTTTGCCGGACATGGCGCTGCCTTTCATTATAAGATCAGCGGAGAACTCGGAAGCAAAAGATATTCCCGAGAGAGCAAATATTGCCAAAAAAACTACAAAAACCATAAAAAACCTTAGTCTCATCTTAATATACACTGTTTTTCTCCTTTCTATAATATTACTCCGGCAATTAAATACCTCAATATTGTCATTCCGGCGAAAACCGGAATCCAGGTGGGTACTGGATGCCGGATCAAGTCCGGCATGACGGAGTTAGACTATCTAATTGCCAGGTTAATGTGTGTCGATTTTTATACATCTAAAGCCTCTTTCAATGCCGCTCCGGCGAGCAGCCGGGTCGAGTCGAGTGTCGGCAGAGGACAATCATCAGGGTCAACGAGAAGCGGGATCTCGGTGCACCCGAGTACAACCGCATCACAGCCTCGTTCCTTGAGCTTCTGTATTACTTCATTAAAATACAGTCTTGATTCTTCCTTGAAAACTCCGTTGACGAGTTCCTTGAAAATAATAGAGTCGATATTTTCCCGATCATCTCCATCCGGAATTTCACACGAAATCCCGAGCTTTCCAAGGGCCCCGGGATATACAGGGCCGGTCATTAGATATTTGGTTCCTGTAATCGCCAAATTCTTGAAACCACGGGATATGGCTTCTTGACCCACTGCTTCTGCAATGTGGAGCCAGGGAATCGGGGATTTCGACGTGACTGAATCGAATGCCTGATGGATCGTGTTGTCAGGGCATATGGCGAACTGTGCACCAATGTCTGCAAGTTTCCGGACAGAGGACAGCATCAGATCGGCTACTCCCTGCCAGTTTTCGGCTCGGATATGAACCATATATTCGCCGAGCGGATGTGTGTGCATCGATATGTCAGGATGCATGTGTTCTCCCATCTGTTCCGGTGCTTCACTGCAAATAGTTCGATAACAAAGTGAAGCCCCTTCGGCGCTGCATGCAACAATTCCTATATGTTTTGTCATTTTCTTTTCTCACTTTCCTTCTATCCACCTGAGTAGAAATATTGCCACTATCTTAAGAATCCAGGAATCACAATTCTGCAATGCATTCTATTTCTATTAGAACATCTAATGGTAAGCGGGCAACCTGCACGGTGGAGCGGGCAGGCCTGTGATCGCCAAACTCATTACCGTATATCTCATTCACAGTCGGGAAATTATCCATATCAGAAAGGAAGATCGTGGTCTTGACAATACTGGCAAGTTCAAGTCCGGAAGCCTCCAGGACGTACCTGATGTTTTTCAGCACCTGCATCGTCTGAACCTCAATGCCATCACCGGAAAGCTTTCCTGTTGACGGGTCAATTGCAATCTGACCGGAACAAAACAGCAGATTCCCTGACCTTACGGATTGAGAATATGGTCCTATTGCAGCGGGTGCTTTTTTTGTCGAAATTATATCCATCTAATTCCTCCTTTCAAACGTTATAATATTTGGGTTTTCTCCTATTCAACCGGAGAAGACGGTTCAAGGGTTCAAGTGTTTTAATACCTGCTGATTTTGTCATACACAATTTCAGCCAGCTCAACAGGATAATTGCCTCTGTATATGCATCCGCTATGGCCGTCAATAGAGACTTCATCCCCGGCTTGAAACCGGTTTCCATTGATAGTACATTCTTTCTTTGCGTCATCTACAACCAGGACCGTACAATTGACAACACAGACCTTTCCTGTCTTTGTTGCTGTAACTGCGGCATGAGATGTCACACCGCCCCTTGAGGTCATAAGGCCATCGCACGTGAAAATCATTCCAATATCATCAGGTACGGCATCAGGCCTTGCCAGGATCATTTTTTTGTCCGGGTATTCTTCAGCATATGCTTTCAGATCATGCTCGTCAAACACAAGGATACCGCTCATGGCGCCGCCCCCTATTCCTATTCCCCGGCCCATCAGGTCCATTTCCTCTTTTGGGGTCTGGAAAACATTTATTTGTGTATCCGTCTGGATTATCTGGTTACGGACCTGCAGGATGTACAGGTCTTCGGGATTTTCAGACTCAAAGGTGAACTCTATTTCCTGATGGCTGAAACCTTGATTCTCTGTGATATCCTTTGCGACATCATATATCCGCTTGTAAATTTTCGGGAATGACTCCTGAAGTGACGTGCCGGACAGCTTAAGCTGTTTGCGCTGGGTCTTCCCGACCGGCATAATATGGACCAGGCCGGAAACAACATCTTCCCCCTGACTGCAAACGGTAAAATCGCCGAAAAGATGAACCCCCGGCCTTCCCCTCTTCGGGTTGTGTGTAAAGATAACGCCTGTACCGGACCTTTTATGCAGGTTTCCGAACACCATCCTCTGTATGATCACAGCGGTTCCCCACTCATCTGATATTCTAAGATGCTCACGATAGATCTTTGCGAGGGGTGAAGACCATGAGTCAAACACAAAAAGGACAGCCTTTTTAAGCTGGGCAACGGGGTCCTGGTTGAAGTGGATATCATGCCCTTCAAGTACCTCTTTATAGGCAAGGGCCACTGTCTTCATCTGTTCCGGACTTAGACTGATCTTTAATTCGGCGGAAAATTTATGCTTATACTCGGAAATAACGGTATCAAAGACATCCCTGTGGATATCATGTGACATACCCCAGTTCTGTAAAAGACGACGATATGAATCCCACGCAGCCCAGGCAAAACCCGGTTTTTTACTTAGCGCTTCAGTGATTTCATCATTCATCCCCACATTGGTAAAGGAGACCATGGCGCCCGGCATTGAAATGGCTCCGCTTGACCTTACTGATAACAGAAGGGGGTTTTGAGGGTTTCCATAATTCTGGCCGGCACTTTTTTCCAGATTTCTGAGCTCCTGGGCAATTTTGCTGATCAGCTCATCGCGAAGATGGGAATGGCTGTAGATTGCGTTTTTTCTTCTGAAGACCTCTGTGGTGAGAATAAATCCCTGTGGAATGGGAGTGTCTGTTAAGA
>Ga0233412_10001450_pt1 | contig 12289 bp, 10 predicted proteins | sample Na_anoxic_4_MG_FD_180667 | JGI IMG/M metagenome (GOLD analysis project Ga0233412, IMG submission 180667) | Seawater microbial communities from Saanich Inlet, British Columbia, Canada - Na_anoxic_4_MG | ecosystem: Environmental > Aquatic > Marine > Inlet | place: Canada: British Columbia... | reverse complement strand
CTCAAAGCGCTCTTCATAGGCCTGTTCAAATTTCTCAAAATTATCTTCAACACAGTGATAATATGCTGCACTTTGAGGATTGCGAGGCCGGTAGATAGGAGAGATCTCGGGCATAGACTTTCCTTTGGAATAAAGTGGGAGAGATTACCCGACGATTATTACTGTAAGTTAAACTGAAAGTCAATAGAATAAAATCAATTTTTTAGCTTACTTGAATTCTGATTTCTATAAAGCTTTTGCCAGTGGGAGTTCGCCTGTGAAGAAAAAATAGCAGTTATGTCCTTACTTTTCATGGTTGACGTAGCTTTCCTGAATTGCTACATCAATAACAATGAGAAGTGATGCTAAAAAAATTATGCTGATAAACTTTTTTGTTTATTTCGCCTTCCGTTCATTTCTGTTGGTAATCTATCTTTTACCTTTTAGGTTAGTTGCTCTTCTTGCCAGCTTTTTAGGGAGGACATATTACCTTATTGACAGGACCCGGCACAGATTTGTCAATGCCAATATATCCGTAGTTTTTGGAAGGAAACTGGATAATAAGAAAAGAGAGATCCTTGGCAGAGAAAGTTGCGAACATCTTGTTATGAATATTTTTGACCTTTTGAAACTAAACAAAATAGTTACCCCTGAGAACTATCGTAAATTTATTGAGATTAGGGGATCGTCAAACTTAATAAAATCAATAAAAAGGGGTAAGGGTACAATTGCACTCACAGGACATTTCGGTAATTTTTACCTTCTTAGATATCTATCTTACCTAAATATCCCTCCAATGGGTGCTGTTCTAAGGGAGCTCGATAATCCCTACATGGAACGTCTTCTTAGCTCCATTGTGAAGGCACATAATGTGATCACGATTCGAGCTGATGGGGCATTAAAAAAGATGCACCGATTGCTCCTGCAGAATGCAATTACGGTAACCGCTGCTGATCAAAAGGCAGGTGGCAACCCAAGGGTTGGTAGGCACGGAATTGTAGTTGATTTTTTTGGTATTCCATCACAGACACATATAACAGCTTCACTTCTTGCAAGGCGTACAGGGGCCAGCATAGTACCCTTATTTGTTATAAGAAAGGGACCGGGAAGATATAGGATAGAGATAAATGAACCTCTAAAACTGGTTCGTACGTCTGACGAGGCAAGTGATCTAAAGAAAAATACGCAGAAAATAAATCAAATTTTTGAAAATTATATCATGAAGTATCCTCAACATTGGCTTTGGCTGCACAGGAGATGGAAGGATATACCTGGTCTGGAAGACCTCTATAACACCAACAATCCTCTTAGATTGGTAGAGAATTTCTGGCGTGATCAGGCTAAAAATTAGATAGAGGGAGGAGTTTTATAATGGGTATAAAAGAATTACAGAAAGAGATAAGACGACTTCTAAAGGAAAAAAATGCTATTCTGTTAGTCCATAATTATGAAAGGCCGGAGATACAGGATATAGCTGATTTAACTGGAGATTCCTTAGGGTTATCAATTGAGGCGTCTACAACAAATGCGGAAATAATAGTTTTCTGTGGCGTTCACTTTATGGCAGAGACAGCTTCTATCGTATGCCCAGAAAAGACAGTTCTCTTGCCAGTTATATCGGCTGGCTGTCCTATGGCCGATATGATAACCGCCCAGGCATTAGTCAATAAAAAAAAGGAGTTACCTGGTATTCCGATAGTTACCTATGTCAATTCCCCTGCCTTAGTGAAGGCAGAAAGCGATATCTGCTGCACCTCAGCCAATGCCGTCCAGGTGGTTAAATCCCTTGTTAAGCACGACACTATACTTATGACTCCTGATAGAAACCTCGCCCAATATGCTCAGAGATACACCGATAAGAAGATAATTTATTGGGAAGGATTCTGTCCTTATCATGATAGGCTGACACCCGAGCAGGTAAAAAAAGTTAAGAATGACTATCCTGAGGCACTGTTTTTGGCTCATCCTGAGTGCAGACCAGACGTGATCGACCTTGCAGATGAGGCCAAAAGTACCTCAGGAATGCTTGATTATGTAAAAAAGTCTCGACATATAGAATTTATTATAGGAACAGAAACCGGGATAATTCATACCCTAAAAACTCAGAATCCGGATAAGGTCTTTATCCCTGCTGATGAGAAAATGATCTGTACAGATATGAAAAAGATTCACCTAACAGATATAGTAGATGCCCTTTTAGATATATCTCCAGTTATAAAGGTAGAAGAAGGCATAAGGGTGAGGGCGATAAAGGCAATAGAGAGAATGCTTGCCGTTCCAAGAGACTGAAATAATGAGAAGACTTTTCTGGATAACAGTCTTTAGTATATCTATGGCCCTTGTGGAAGCAGGGGTAGTTATATACTTACGGGCCCTTTACTATCCAGAAGGTTTTTCATTCCCTTTAGCGATAATAACAACAAGGCACTTTATTTTTGAGATTGCAAGAGAGACAGCAACCATTTTAATGCTCATCTCGGTAAGTACACTCATTGGCAAAAGGTTCTGGGAAAAATTCGCCTATTTCCTTATCTGTTTCGGTGTCTGGGACATATTTTATTACATATGGCTCAAGATAGCCATTGGATGGCCGTTATCTCTATTGGATTGGGACATCCTGTTTCTAATACCTCTTCCATGGATTGGCCCTGTAGTCGCTCCTGTAACCATTGCCATAATGATGATTTTAGCCGGTCTCTTTATTTTATTTCTTTTCAAAAGAGGGTATGATTTCCGGCCATCATCCTTAGCCTGGGTCATGACAATAATCGGCACCCTTGTAATCCTTTATTCTTTCATGAGGGACACTGGGGCCAGTCTTCATCAACATATGCCTTTGCCATACAGATATGAGGCACTAATAACAGGAGAGATCTTTTATATTTTGGCAATATTCATTTCCTGGAAAAATACGGTTTATAAATCGTAACTCAGCCACAGATTAACGCTGATTATCGCTGATATTTTTTTTATTGTCATATACAAACCTGCCTGTGCGTTGAACGCAGACAGGTCTCTTGAATTATGGTTTTCTGCTAAAACTCAATAATCTTTGATCTCTTTGTATTTAAACCTATCTGTGTTCATCTGTGTGAATCTGCGGCTGAATAGTAACTATAAATCTGGATAAAAGGAGAATATAGGTGATAAAGGTTGAATCCAGTTTAGATTATCTTCGTAAACTATTTATTATGCCTGACTCTCCGGATAAATTTATGGAGTTTGGGCATGCCGTATTAGAGATGATCCATGAGTTTTTTCAGGAGAAAAAAGGTCTTCATAAAAGAATAACACTGCCTGAATTAGCCCAGATCTTTGATCAGGTCTCAACACCTGAAGACCCCCATCTTATCAAGGATGTGCTCCAAGAGATCAAAGACAAGGTTACTGTTCATTCTGTTAAGGTCGGAAGTCCTCACTATATTGGGCATATGACCAGTGCCATCCCATATTTTATGATACTTTTAGAGATAATTATCGCTGCACTAAACCAGAATCAAGTAAAGATAGAAACTGCAAAGGCCTCCAGTTTTGTAGAAAGAGAGCTTATTTCCTGGATGCACAGGATTATTTTTAATCGTGATGATAAATTTTATCGTAAAAACATTCAAAATCCCAGGATTGCTCTTGGTAACGTTACATCAGGGGGCACGATAAGCAACCTGACAGCGCTGATGGTTGCCAGGGAAAGGGCCTTTCCTGCCGATAAAAATTTTCCTGGCATTAGAAAGGCTGGAGTGGAAGGCGCATTGAATTATTATGGTTACTGCAGAATGGTTGTACTTGTTTCCAGAAGAGGCCATTATTCAATTAGAAAGTCAGCAAATCTTCTCGGCCTTGGAGAAAAAAATGTTATTTACGTACCAGTAGACACCAATAACCGAATTAACATCAAGGCCTTGAAAAAAACTATACGAAATATAAAAAGAAATGATCTGGAAAAAGGCAAAAAAACAAAGATTATGTCCATAATAGGTATTGCTGGCACGACCGAGACAGGCAATATAGACAATCTTATGGAACTTGGTGATATTGCCAGAGAGGAGAATACATATTTTCATGTAGATGCTGCCTGGGGCGGTTCCGCCTTGATAGTCGATGAATACAAATCACTCTTTCGGGGAATAGAGAAGGCAGATTCTGTGGCTGTGGATGCACATAAATTGCTTTACTGCCCCATGTCAATGGGTATTGTCGTTTTCCGCAACGAAAAGGATCTGAATCATCTCAAAACCATTTCTCAGTATGTAAATCGCCCAGATAGCGTTGACACAGGGCGTTTTACTATAGAGGGATCAAGGCCTTTTGCATGCTTAAAGCCATGGGCTTCACTAAAAATTATAGGCAGGGATGGATATAGATTGCTTTTTGGACAGGCACAGGAAGCAACATCTACCTTCAAGAGAATATTGGAGGAATCTGGAAACTTTGAGATATTGAACCATCCTGAGCTTTTTATCCTGAACTATCGCCTTGTTCCGAAAAAGATAATGGAGAAATTGAATGAATGGGCAGAAAGAAAAAAAACTCTCTCTAATAACAATGATAGAAAAAATCTTACAAAGAAAATACAAAAAGTAAATAGCGTGCTCAATAGCTTAAATATATTATTGCAAAAGTCTATACGCGAGGATGATACTACCTTTGTCTCCAGAACCACCCTGGAGTCAACCCGGTACAGGCCCCAAAGAATAGTAGTGTTAAGGGCTATATTGATTAATCCATTAATCAATAACGATATTCTCAAAGAGATTGTGTCCACCCAAAACAATATAGCGCTCAGGCTGATTGATCAATTTGAGCCAATCATAAAAGAGGCAATCGCTTGATTGTAACCATTCAGCACACAAACGCTGATTGCTTACCACCTTCTATTTTTTCATACATAGAGTTTCATCCATTGAGAAATTACATTTATCATAGCCCAAATAATATCCAATGGGAGGTGGCTTGATATAGTGCTATCAAAATCTACCTTGATCTCTGCTGGAAATTCATCATCTTTTACCCAAAGAATTAAGGTCACAGGTACCCTCGGCAACACAGGCAAACAAATAGCTGCATCTCCTAATTTCCTTACCTTACCGTTAAGTTTCTTACCAACTGAAAGAAATGCATCACGGTCCTCCCCGAATATTTCCTCCATAGGGTGTGTGTTAAGAGAGTGAGGCCCGCGAAAAAATGTCTCCCCACCAGGAATTTGTTTTTCGTTTATTATGTTTCCACGTATATCTATTGCCCTCACTCTGAGCAGATAGGTGAGAATAATAAGATCAAGTTCAAATGATTTAATTGTAGGGACATGTCTGCATAAAGGAATAATAGCTCTTTTCGCTGGTAAAATCTGAAAGGTTTGGTTTAAAAAAGGGAGCAAAAATCCTTTTTCGTGCTCATAGCTCACAAGGGCCTTATGGCAAATTTCTTCTGGGTTCTCTTTTTTTAATTGAGACCAAAGATATGGATCTGGTTCAAAGGCAGTTCCGTCCCATCTTCTCTGTATGGATCTATCTTCTTTAATCATAATGTTAGTAATCAGTTGTCCAGTTCACACCTTGAATTCTGATTTTATCGGGACCACCTGAGCCTGGGTGGTTTCATCATATGTATTGTTATTTGTCTTTAAACAACATTGACGGCTTCGTAAAAAGTCCAACTGCTGCGTTACGCTTCATCTTTCGTCATTGCAGCGTACTGGTAAGTACGCCGCATTCCTCAAGATTCGCAAGCCTTGCATTTGGAGCTTTTTACTTTGCCGTCCCATTTTTGACTTTTTACGAGTACATCAACATTGTATCAATAGTACTCATTAAAGTTTAACTTTTCAACATAGATGCAATCTGCTATTATAAAAAAATAGATAACTGTTCACGCGTTCAGAGGTCCAAGGTTACGTTCTTGTCCCCGGACTCCATTTTGGAGGCGTCTTTATGTGAGAAACGCCCTGCTTCGTCATTCCTAATCTGAAAGTTGGCGGCGCATTGGCAAATATCTGGCAAAACGAGCATTTTTTACGAGGATTTCGGGTCTTCAATTTTGTCCTTGTCCCTAACCCCTGGCCCAGACCTGGCTTTCCAACCCGTTGTGCAAGGACTTCCGGCGTAGAATTCAGTCCGATTTTGTCAAGAAAGCAAATCAAGTCGCGCCAGGGCAGGCCTGAACGTTGAACCCGGAACCTGTGAACGCTTACAACAATAGATATGAAAAGGTCCGAGATATATAGAAGGCCATGTCTTTAACCATAAAGACAGAGGAGGAACTCTTGACTCACGACCTCGATCAGGCACTCAACCTTTTAAAAAAGAAAGAGAAGGATTATACCGCCTATAAATTTAGTTCCAAGGAATCAATGGCCATCTTTGCCTTCTTTGACCTGGCCCAGGAATTCGCTACCCTCAATAATCTTTACAAAATAGCAGTTGCAGTAATAAAATTCTTTTTTAAATATGAAAGTTGTATTTATACAATCAGGCCTGAAGATAGTACTCTGTTGCTTCATTGCTGCAGCTCTGAAGGACTTTTAGATCCTCCTGAGCCAGCCAGGGAAAATGTTACCGTTCATAATAGCCCCTATAGAGCAGGTTCCTCTTATGTCTTCCCTATCATAGGAAAAAAGATCTTAGCAGATAAGGTCCCTTTTTTTTTAGATAACCAAATTTTAGGCATGTTAGAGATATATCCGGTTAAAAGGATGGGTGACCATCAATTTCTCTTTTTCCAGAAATATGCCAACAGGATAGGCTATAATATGCATAATAAGCTCGTTCTTGAACAAAATGTGGATCATATTCGGTTTATCAACCAACTTGTATCAGATATTGAGCACAATGTAATTACACCAAATCTTTATTATAAGGCCTTTTTGATCAACATGAAAAAGAACCTCAAGAAAAATCTTTCACAATTAGAAAATATTAATTCTATCCTTCCCAAGCTTGAGCTCCGTAAGGACTCATTAGAAGAAAAGGCTAATCAAGCAGTTAATAACTTGTATAGTATCCACCAGGATATGGACAAAAAGATGGAGGACTTTGAAAGCCACTTTAACCACCTAAGTCTTTTTATCGAAACACTCTTTCGGGGCGAACATTTCAAGACCGGAAGCTATGTGCTCAAGAGACGATCATACAATCTCCTAAATGATATATTTATACCAGAACTGGAACACTATAGGAAAAGATTAACTGGGAGAGGAATAGATATCATTGAACCACAACATGTGCCTTCAGATAATGATATGACCATATTTATTGATCTTGGCCTTACAGCTCAAGTCTTTGCCAATCTTCTCTCCAATGCCCTAAAATATTGTCAGCCAGCTTTGGATAAAAATGGTAACTATCAAAAGTATATTTCTTACGCTATAGATATAGTGGCCGAGGGTTCTGATGAAATCCAGAATGGAATAAAATTTAGTCTATTTAGCACAGGTGAATCGATTTCAAAAAAAGAGGCAACACTGATATTTGAAGATGGCTACAAGATTCCCAAAGGTAAAATTAAAAGTGGCTCAGGCCATGGACTTCATTTTGTTTATAATATAGTTCAACTCCATGGAGGATATGTAGGGTGCATACCACGAGAGAACGGAAATGACTTCTACATAATTTTACCCCGTAAGAAATAAATACTTGCCATGCATGGCAGAGGAAGAGAACTAATAAACTTGGGAAGAGTTTAAATCCCTCTCCAAAATCTTTAACAGGGTTTACTTAAATCTTCGGCCAAAGATAATTTATATGAAAGTGTCTAAAGTGAGCTTACGGTAACTCCTTTACTACTCAACCACTTAACCATTTGACCACTCAACTACTTTCATCCTTCGTTGTGGCCGAAAGGCCATGAGTGTTCATGAAAAGAAGTGAGATCTTTATCAACTTGAAATCTTCATCCTTTTTATATATACCCACAGAATGCTTCCTATTGTCGCCATAGTTGGTCGTCCCAATGTTGGTAAGTCAACCCTTTTCAACCGTTTAACAAAAAAAAGAAATGCCCTTGTTGACGATATTCCTGGTGTAACCAGGGATCGCCTGTATGCTACTATAGAATGGGATGAAAGAAATCTGGTTATTGTTGATACAGGTGGTTTTGACTCTTCTGATAAAGAGGAACTTTTAGGCAGGATAAAGAGACAGGTGGAGATGGCCATCGAGGAAGCAGATCTGGTTATTCTCCTGTTTGATGGGAGAACTGGTCCTGTGTTTGCTGATGAAGAGTTGCTCACGCTTCTAAGGCGCTCCCAAAAAAAGGTATTGTATGCGGTAAACAAGATTGATGGCCCGGAACATGAGCATTTGAGCATGGAATTCTATTCCTTTGGTATTGACAAGGTATTCCCCATATCTTCGTCTCATGGGTATGGAATAGGCTCTCTTATGGAGCAGCTCGTTGGGGATCTTCCTATTTTAGAGCATCCCCAAGAAGATGAAAGTCGAATAAAGATAGCGATCATCGGTCGCCCTAATGTTGGAAAATCTTCACTTATCAATAAAATAATTGGATCTGATAGATTAATTGTGAGTGAACTTCCAGGGACTACCAGAGATTCTGTGGACATATCCTTTGAAAGAGAAGGAAAATCCTATCTATTAATAGATACTGCGGGGATTAGAAGAAGGGGTCGAGTTAAAGAAAAGATTGAGAAATTTTCAATACTTAAAGCATTAAAGGCAATTAATAGGTGTCATATTTCTATTATCTTACTCGACTCTCAAGCGGGCATATATGACCAAGATACAAAAATCTGTGGGTATGCACTTGAGAGGGGTAGTGGCATGGTTATAGCCTTTAATAAGTGGGATCTTGTGAAAAATAAACCTCCTTTAATTAAATCCTTAGAGAATTCAATTGACAGGCAGCTGGGTTTTGTCTCTTTTGTACCCACAATAAATATCTCGGCCCTTACTGGAGAGAGGGTCAAAAAATTGTTCACGTTAATAGATAGAGTCTGGGCACAATATAATTCTCATGTGTCAACATCTGCTATCAACAAGACGTTAGAGAATATAGTTAAAAGACATCCCCCACCATCTATTGGTGGAAAGAGGCCTAAATTTTTTTATGCTACTCAGGCCTCAATTCATCCACCTACTTTTATTTTCTTTGTTAACAGACCGGATAGTATTCACCTTTCCTATAAGAGATACCTAATAAATCAATTTAAAAAGCAATTTGGGTTAAATCTTATACCAATTAAAGTCTTCTTCAGGGAGAGGTGAAACGATTTAAGTACCTAAAGTGACTAAAGTTTAAAGTGCCTAAAATTAAGGCACAAACACAAAACAACTGGCAACTGACCCGCCTGCCTCGCCTGAGTGAGAGCGATGGCGGGCAGGCAACCATTAACAGACATTAACATGAAACTAATTTAAATTTTTAATTTTTTATTTAGGTTTATAAGCCTGAGGCTTATTTATGTATATCTTCAAATAACTAAACTTTTATAGGGAGAAATATTATGGAAACAATCGATATAGTCTTTGCAAGAGAGATCCTGGATTCCAGAGGAAATCCCACTATTGAGGTTGAGGTAGGTCTATCTGATGGGGGATGGGGCCAGGCAGCTGTTCCATCAGGTGCCTCTACCGGTAAGTTCGAGGCCTTGGAATTGAGGGATGGTGATCAAAAAAGATATTCAGGGAAAGGGGTACTAAAGGCAGTAGATAACGTTAATACGGCTATTGGTCCAGCCATAACAGGGATGGATCCTTTTGACCAGTCTCTTATTGATACAACCATGATCGAGCTCGATGGCACACCAAACAAAGAAAAGCTGGGAGCAAATTCACTATTAGGTGTCTCTCTTGCTGTAGCAAGGGCCGCTGCCGATTCCTTAGGTATGCCTCTTTATAGATATATCGGCGGGACAAATGCACGAAGGCTTCCTATGCCTATGATGAATATTTTAAATGGAGGAATGCACGCTTCCAACAATCTGGACCTTCAGGAATTTATGATCGTGCCTAAAGCGGGAGAGACTTTTAAAGATGCCCTAAGAATTGGAGCAGAGGTCTTTCATTCTCTGGCAAAGGTCCTCTCAGATAAAGGTTTCTCAACAAGTGTCGGTGATGAAGGCGGCTTCGCACCAAATCTCACATCGAACGATCAAGGAATAGAAATGATATTGCATGGTATAGAAAAGGCCGGCTACAAACCTGGTGAGGACGTTGTTTTGGCCCTTGATGCAGCAGCCTGCTCCTTTTATAAAGATGGTAAATATAAATTTATTATGTCTGATCAATCTGAAAGGGATTCCATGATGATGATAGATTTTTACGCTGAATTGACTAACCGCTATCCTATTTTTTCTCTTGAAGATGGCCTCGATGAGAGCGACTGGGATGGTTGGAAAGCCTTGACTCAGAGATTAGGAGATAAAATTCAAATTGTAGGCGATGACCTGTTTGTCACCAATCCTGAGAGAATCGCCAGGGGTATCAAAGAGGGTTCTGCCAATGCTGTTCTGATAAAACTAAACCAGATAGGAACCCTTACTGAGACACTCCAGGCCATTGAAATGACACACAGAATTGGCTGGAAGACGATTATCTCCCATCGCTCTGGAGAGACAGAAGATAGTTTCATAGCTGACCTGAGTGTAGCTACTGGGAGCGGACAGATAAAAACAGGATCCCTCTCCCGCTCTGAGAGGATATGCAAGTATAACAGACTATTGAGAATCGAAGAGGAGTTAGGGGAAATGGCCATCTTCAAATTTCCTTCCTGATTGCCAGTCTTTTTTATACATTTAGGAATTGTGGAATTTCAAATTGTTATGTGGGATGTGAGATAGGCCTTCAATGTCGCATACAACTTTAGGCACTTTGAATTTTAGATCACCTTAGGCACTTCTAATTGGCTATACATAAAATTCTTGAAAATCTATTTCTTGTTGATCTCGATTTGCCTCTTCCAGGCTTCTCCTCCTTTATCAGTAGCTGGATCATTAAGAAGGGAGATCGAGATATAATAATTGATCCTGGTCCCTCTACTACTATCAATATCTTACGTAACGCATTAAGAGACATAGGAATCGAGAGGATTGATTATATTCTTCTCACCCATATCCATCTTGATCATGCTGGTGGATGTGGAGATTTGATAAAGGGCTATCCGGATAGTGTTATTTTCTGTCATCCTCAGGCGGTTACCCACCTTGTAAATCCAGAAAATCTCTGGCAAGGTTCGCTGAAGGTTCTTGGGGATCTGGCAAAATCCTATGGCCAGCCATCGCCTGTAAACGGAGAACGGATTTGCTCTGAAGGTGATATCGTATGGAAGGGATATATAATCCAATCATTGGAGACACCAGGGCATGCGTCCCATCACCTGTGTTTTTTCTTTAAAAACCTTGTTTTTGCCGGAGAGGTTGCAGATATCAGCCTTCCTTCAGGGGATAAACATTATATTAGACCTGCAATTCCGTCTCCTTTTAGGCCTGATATTGCGCTACAATCTATCTCTCTTGTTATCGAAAGGAGGCCTCAATTAATATGTTATGGCCATTATGGCCTCCTGGAGGATGCACTTACTATGTTAGAGATGGCTAAAGAGCAGATAGGGTTTTGGCTCACGATAATAAAAGACAGAAAGATTAAGGGTCTCAATCTTGATGAAGGGGAAATCTTTGCTGAAATTCTTGCCAAAGATTCCCATTTGAGCACTTTTCATCAGCAGGAATCTAATATACAAAAGAGGGAGGCATACTTTATTAAAAACAGCATTAAAGGGATGTTAGAATTTATCAGTAGATAAGCGGCTTCTACCTTGAAGCTGTTATCTACTGGAGGTAGTGACTGCCATAGAATAGAACAGGTTGGAAGTGCGGTCACCGAATTTTGTAATCCTATTATAACCATGGACGATATGATACGGGAGAGAAAAAAGGGAAATTGCCGGGGAGTATATATCTAATAGATGGGCTTAATTTTGCTTTTTTATATCTTCAATCTTTTTGGATAATCGTTTCAATCCCTTATTGTCGTTCAGTTGCTGATAGATTAGCAGGGATCTTTCGTAGTATGAGAATGCTTTTTCCTTTTGCCCGGTAATTTCTGATACATCACCAAGTTTTTCCAAATCTCTGGCTATCAAACCAGGTTTTTCTATTCAGCCACTAAGCCTGCCCTGGCGCGAGTGCCTTAGCATATATTGCAACTTATATAATATGTATTTATATCATATAAAGGGGCTATCCACTTTACGCAAGTGGCCCCCATACGTTGTAGTTTTATGTTTGGCTTTCTATATTTATTTTCTTGCATATTTATTCAGTATGTGATGCTAGTGAAAAGGAGCATGGGCGAGGAGC
>Ga0233412_10001449_pt1 | contig 12292 bp, 18 predicted proteins | sample Na_anoxic_4_MG_FD_180667 | JGI IMG/M metagenome (GOLD analysis project Ga0233412, IMG submission 180667) | Seawater microbial communities from Saanich Inlet, British Columbia, Canada - Na_anoxic_4_MG | ecosystem: Environmental > Aquatic > Marine > Inlet | place: Canada: British Columbia... | reverse complement strand
GACATAAAGATGAATGCTCAACTGAAAATTTAAAAAAGGTGGTATGTAAATGAAAGAAGATGCAATTTTAGCATTTCATGTGGGGGAATTTGGCTGGGAGTTATTGCGAGTAGCCCCTCATGTATTATGGAACTATAGAACAAAATATAAAAAAAGAGTTAAACTAATAGTTTGTAGTAGACAAGATAGATATGATTTCTATGGAGAAGATGTTGACATATTTCATCCATTTGATCAAGATAGATATGAAATGAAACAAGATTGTTTTAGATTAACTGGTTTTAAGGATGAATATTATGAAGATTATTTTAATTCTTTAGTGCAACTATATTCTAAACAATATAATATAGTTGAAAGAATATACCCAATAATTAGTAATAAAAGATATACTCAAAGAACTCAATTCCCATTACATCAAATGAATTATAATTTTAAACCAAGACATAATAATAAAGAAATATATGATCTTATATATAAAAATGATAAACCATCAATAGTATTAGCTCCAAGATACAGAAGAGGAGTTCCAAGAAATTGGCCATATTGGAGAGAGTTTTATGATTTAATTGAACCATTAAAAGAAGATTATCATTTTGTTATATGTGGAAAAGAACCTGATATAGTATATGATGATAGATTTGATAGTGCAGTGATTGCTTCTAAAAATTGGGGTGAGGATGAAGAGTGGAGTTTAGTAGGTGTAATAATCGAAATAATAAAACAATCTATATTAACTATAGGATCCCAATCAGGTATTCCTAATCTTTCAAATCTATTAGGCACACCTACATTACAATGGGGAAATGAAATACATGAACACACTAAAACTTATAATGTTAAAAATACAGAAACAAGATTTATAGAGGATAAAAATTTTAATATTGCACCATGTGAAGTTTATAATGAATTAATTAAATTTTTAAATAAAAGGAAAAGAAAATGAGTGACAATCAATGGTTAAAAGATTATGGTAAAAGAGTTGAAGATATGAATTATTCAATACAAGAATGTATTATGTCTGGATCTGCTGATGGTAAATTAAATCTTGAAGAAGTTATGGAACTTTTTAGAGGAACAATAGCTGAAATTAAAAGTTTACAAATGAAGGTAGATGCATTAACCTTAGCTCTTAGGGGAAATAATGGATAATAAAAGTTTAACTATTCAAACTAATTCTAAAAATGTTAATGTTGAATACATAGATAATGAAGTAATTGTTAAAATTCATAATGATATGGATTTAAAAATTGAGTTTGATAATAATGTGATGTTAGAAACTAAAGGTGATTTTACTATAGCTACACAAGGTGAGTTAGGTTTAATTTCATTTGGTGAAAAAATATGTATTGATTCTGTTGATAGTGTACTTCATATGAACTCAAGAGAATCAAAACATTTAAAAGATTTACCAGAATCTATCAAGTATAAACAAAAGTTATTAGATAAACAAAAGTTATTAGATAAACAAAAAGAAGTATTTAAAATAGATAATACATTTCAAACTCAAAATAGAATTTTAAAGGAAAGAGTTTCTATTTTAGAAAAAAAATTAAAAGAAATAGAAACAAAGATTATTGAGGTATTAAGAAATGAAAAATTATGAAACTAAATCAGTAGACCAACAAATTTTAAAAAACATAAAATGTGATTATTGTGGTAAAAAATATGACTATGTGAATGATATGTTTGAATGTCAAGAAATAATTCAAATAAAACACGAATGTGGATATGATTCAGTTTTTGGTGATGGTGAATTTCTTGATATAGATATATGTCAACACTGTTTTAAAAAAATTATTAAAAACATGGAGTATTAAAATGCCTAAAGTTCATAGAGATACAGATCCAAGAGTATGTGGTTGTAAAACAATTGTTGAAGGAAATAGCACTGTTTTTGCTAATGGTTTATTAATATCAGTTGATGGTGACCCAGACACCTGAGGTGCTGGAAATTTAATCGCAGCTTGCGATAACTGGTTTGTTGAAGGTCTTATGGTTGTTAATCATTCACCAGATAATGCTAAACCTGATTCTTGTTGTCCTATCCCTCCACATTGTAATCCAAAGACTGCTGGAGGTTCACCAAATGTTTATGTTGGGGATTAATTATAGATATGTTATGTGAATATGGTTGTGGACAAGAAGCAAAGTATCAATTTAAGAATGGTAAATGGTGTTGTGAAAAATTTACTACCAAATGTCCAGTGAATAGACAAAAAAATTCTAAAGGATTACTTAATAATGTTAATATTAGAAAATCTCGTCCTTATTTAAAAGGTGATAAAAATGGAATGTTTGGAAAAACAAAAGAATTAAACCCATTTTATAGAAAAACACATACAAAAAAACAAAAAGCTAAATGGAAAAAAGATAGAAATAATATAGATTATAAAAAAAATATGTCTAATTTGATGAAAAAATTATGGAAAGAAGAATGGTTTTATAATTCTCATATAACTTATACAAATAAAGAATTAGGTAGAAAAAAATCTTATTATAGAAGTGTGTGGAGATATACTAGACAATCATTGAATAAATTTTATAAAATAATCAATCCTAATAATCTAGAATTAACATATGAAACATATCATCCTGATCATAAATTTTCAATAATTGAAGGTTTTAAACAAAATGTAGATCCAAAAATAATTGGAAATTTTGTGAATTTACAAATTCTTAGAAAGTTAGAAAATATAAAAAAAGGTTCTAAATGTAGTATTAGTTTAGAAACATTAATGGAGGAATATGAAAATAATATTTAATTGTTCTACTTCGGGTATAGGGCCAAATGGTGGGAGTAGAACAATTGTACGTTCTTCTAATATATTATATGATATGGGTCATGAAGTAATAATATGGAATACAAAAAAAGTTCCATCATATACATGGGATGAAGTTAAAGTTCCAATTTTAACAAATATTAATAATGTATCATCTGATGTTATTATAGCTACAGCTTATGGAGATGTTAAATCTACAATAAGAGCTCCTGATAAAAATGGATTAAAAGCACATTGGATTAGAGGTTACGAAACATGGCAATATTCAGAAGATTGGATAAAAGAAAATGTATTAAATCAACCAACTTTAAAAATAGTTAACTCAATATGTCTCCAAGATAAATTAAAAGAATATAATATTGATTCTGAGGTTATAAGACCTGGGTATGATTTTAATGAATTAAAACCTTTAGATATAAGACAAAATAAACAAGGTATAACATTAGGTGGTTTATTTAATAAAGGTGATAAAAGAAAAACTAAAAGAGTTGAATGGATTTTTGAAGTTATTAGAAAACTTAAAAAAGATATGGAAATTTGTTTAGTTATGTTTGGAGCAGACGGAAGTCCTGATGTAAATGATCCTTTTGATGTATTTATATCAAACCCAGTTTATGAAAGAAAGAATGATGTTTATAATTCATGTGATATATGGTTAGCGCCAACAGAAAATGATTCATTGCATAACCCACCCGCTGAAGCAATGTTAACTGAATGTTGTGTAGTAGGTACTGATACACCAATGAATGGAATGAAAGATTATTTAATTGGAATGGAAACAGGTTTAATTTCAAAGAATACTATTAATGATTTTGAATCAACTGTTAGATTTGCAATTGATAAACCAAAGTTAAGATTAGAGTTAGGAATAGCAGGAAGAGAAAAAATATTATCATTAGGCACACGTGAGTATAATATGAACATATTAATAAATTATATAGAGGATAATATGTCATGATAAATCATTATTTAAGATATTTACAAGAAGCAGCAATTCCTTCTAAATGGAGAAAACGCGTTGAAGTTTATATTTTAAAAGGTGATAAAATCGTAGTTGGTTATAAAAAAGAAAAGAAAATGTATATGCCACCAGGTGGTGGAGTTGAAAAAGGACAATCTTTAGAGGATGCTGCTAAAATGGAATCCTTAGAAGAACTTGGGGTTGAAATAAAAAATCCTGTTTTAATAACCAAAGATACATATGAGGTAGATTGGCATACTATGTTTGCTGCTGGGATTCCAATGACTTCTAAAATAAAAGAAAGAATGAAATATTTTAGAGGTCAAAAAATTCATTTTATGAAAGCTGAATATGTTGGAATAAATAAAAAATATTATGGTCGTGATAATGATGCTATGAAACCAGTGGTTATAACTAAACAAAAATTAATCAAAGAGTTAAGAAAAAATTCCTGGACTGTTAATAGAAACAGGGAAAAAATAGTGAGGATGTTATAATGGATAAATTAATTCAATTATATGAAAAAACATTTGGGTGGGAAGAAAAAATTGAAAATCCAAGTGGAGAAACATTAATCATATTATGTCATGGATGGAGAAGTGGCGCAGCAAAATTAAAACATTTAGCCATGTTTTTTAAGAAACAAGGATTTGCTATATATAGATTAAACCTTTCAACAACATTTGGTGCAGTCTCTACAATATTAAAACAATCTAAATCTCAATTAGAATCATTTAATTATGGAGCGGATTATAAAAAGATATATTTTGTTGGGCATTCATTTGGGGGAATTATATCTAAAATTTTATTAAATCAATATGAATTTCCTAATTGTGAAAAATTTATTACAATAGGAACTCCTTGGGGTGGTACATCAATGACAAGAAGAGTAGAATCTAATATAACATTTGGAGAGGATCCTGCTTTCTTAGGTAATGGATTAAAATTGTTAAAGGTTGCTAAAGCTTCTAGAATGAAAAATAGAAAACGTTAAAGTTGGTTTAATAGGTGGTGATAAACCATATAAAGAAAGCAAACCTTTAGATGATGGAGAAAAATGGGATGGAACAGTGCCTGCTAAATCTGCTTTATCATTAAATGAAAATGTTATTGATAGAAAAATTGTACATTTAAACCATACTGAATTAGTTAATAATTTAGGAACTGGAAATATGATGTTAAATTTCTTTAAGCGAGGTAAGTTTTAAGAAAAAGTAAGAGGTGAATTATGATTAAAAAAGTGTTAATGATATTAATTTTATTTTTAATATGTATATCTAATGTAAATGGTTATGATAAACGTGGCAAAGAAATAAAAATTGGAGTTTTTAATTTTCCTCCGGCTGTTTTTATTAATGATAAAAATGAATTTGATGGCTTTTATATTGATATATTAAATTATGTAGCTGAAAAAGAAAATTGGAATGTAGTATATGAAGAAAATAGTTGGGCTGAAAATCTAACTAAAATTAAAAATGGTGATGTTGATTTAATTATGAGTGTTGCATATACTGAAGAAAGAGATAAGTATATGGATTATTCAAGTGAATCAATTATGAGTGTTTGGACAGAAATATATTCTACTAAAAAAGCAAATATAAAAAATATGTTTGATCTCAAAGATAAAAAAATTGGTATAATGAGAGCAGATCATAATGGTGTATTATTTAAAGATTATGTACATCAGTTAAATATTAAATGCACTGTTGTTGAATATGATGATATTGTTCAAGTATTTGAATCTATGGATAAAAATGAAATATCTGCTGGTATTATAAATAATAGTTCAGCAATTCTTTTATCAAAAAAATACCAAGCAGTAAGAACTAATATTATATTAAATCCTTTTCTTATTTATTTTGCAGTACCGGAAGGAAAAAATAAATATATTATAAATTCTTTAACTAAATATTTAGAAAAATGGAAACATGATGAAAATTCAATCTATTATTCATCATTAGAATTTTGGTTACATCAATCATCTAATATACAAAAAGTAACACCAGAATATGTATTTTATATTTTATTATCTTTACTTTTATTAGTAATTTTAGGTATAGTATTATTCAAATATCAATTAAATAAAAAGAATAGAGCTCTTGAATGCACTGAAGAAGCATTAGAAGAAGAAGAAAGATTTATTAAATCTGTTATGGATAATTTACCTATTGGTGTATCTGTAAACTCAGTAGACCCATCAGTAGACTTTTCTTACATGAATGATGCATTTCCAAAACATTATCATACTACAAGAGAAGAATTAGAAAAACCTGATAACTTTTGGAATGCTGTATTTGAAGATGAAAAATATCGTGAATGGATTAAAACAAGAGTAATAACTGATTGTGAAACAGGTGATCCAAAACAAATGCACTGGGATAAAGTAGAAATTAAGAAAGACGGAAATTTAATAGCATATGTAGATGCAGCAAATACTCCATTTGAAGAAAATCAAGTAATGATCTCAACAGTAATAGATGTTACAAATAAAGTTCTAACTCAACAAAAATTAACTCATGAAGAAAAAAAGAGTCTTTTATGGTTAGAACATTCTCCTGTATGCACTAAGATATTAGATAAAGATTATAATTTAATGTATATGAGTAAATCTTGCATTAAATCATTAGAAATTAAAGATCTAGATAGTTTGTATTGTCAAAAATATCCTTTTGATTTTTATCCTGACGAGTTTAATGAAAAAATGATATCTAATTTAAATAAATCTAAAGAAACAGGTGATGTTATTGAACAAGAGGGATTTGTTTATAATAAGGTAAATAAAAAAATATGGTTTCATTCAACTATTGTTCCGGTAGATGATGCTGATGATAATCTTGAATATTTTATAGTTGTATCTGCTGATATTACTCGAAGAATAGAAGCTGAAAAAGCTAAAAAGAAAGTTGATAAGCAATTAATTCATTCTCAGAAAATGGAAGCAATAGGAACCTTAGCTAGTGGAATAGCTCATGATTTTAATAATATATTAACATCTATGTTTGGATATACAGAACTATTACAATTGAGTTTAAAAGATGAAAAATTATTAATGTATATAAATGAAGTATCAAAAGCAAATAATAGAGCTAAAGATTTAGTAGGTCAAATACTTACATTCAGTAAATCAAATAATATTGCTAAACAACCTTTTCAAATTAATTTTATTATAAATGAAGTATTACAATTACTTAAATCATCTATTCCAGCAACAATTAAAATTCAATCTCAAATTAATAGTAAAGAATTTGTTTTATGCAATTCAACACAAATTCATCAAGTTATAATGAATTTATGTACTAATGCATATCAAGCTATGAAAAAAGATGGTGGAAAATTAATAATTACATTAAACGAAATAGAAAAAAATGGAGATGGTTTTGTACCAGAAATAAATTTAAAACCTGGAAAATATTTAAAAATTAGTATTTGTGATACAGGTCCAGGAATACCAGATGAAATAAAAGATAAAATATTTGAACCATATTTTACTACTAAAAAACATGAAAAAGGAACTGGTTTAGGTTTAGCAATAGTTCACGGTATTGTTCAAAAACATTATGGTGATATATCATGTTATTCTGAAGAAGGAAAAGGTTCTAGTTTTCATGTCTATTTACCAATATATGTTAAAATAATAAAAACTAAAAAGGTTAAAAAAATTGTGGAAAATTTAAATGGCACAGAATCTATTCTAGTAGTAGATGATGAAATATCTATTACTAAATTATTAAAACATATGTTAGAAAGATATGGTTATAAAGTAACACCATATACAAATAGTTTAAAAGCATTAGAATATTTTAAGAATAACGATGATGTATTTGATTTATTAATAACTGATATGACTATGCCAAATTTAAGTGGTTATGATTTAGCTAAAAAAATATTAAAAATTAGACCTAATTTTCCTATTATTTTATGTACTGGTCATAATGAATTTGTTAATAAAGAAATAGCATTAAAAAATGGAATAAAAGATTATTTAGAAAAACCAACAAGTAATGAAACAATATTGAGGTCTATTAAAAAAATATTAAAAAAATAGAAGGTGAATATGGATATTACAATGACAGCTGTGAGAAGACCTGAGGTAATTGAAAAAACATTAAAGTCATTTACAGAAAATTTATTTACTACACCAGATGATCATACTTTAATAGTAAATATAGATCCTATTGGTGAAGGTAATGATAAAGAAGTTATTAATGTTTGTAGAAAATACTTTCCAAATACATTTATCCATCAAGCAAAAGAACCATCATTTCCTAAAGCAGTTAAATGGACATGGGAACAAGTTGAATCAAAATTCTTTTTTCATCTTGAAGATGATTGGATTTTACAAAGACCTATATTCTTAAGTGATTTAACTGGACTTTTAATTAAACATGAGAATTTAGCTTGTATGAGATTATATAAAGAAGACATTCCATTCAACGGAGCAATGTATGATACAGTAAAAATGTTTGGTTGCAATTATGAATGGAATGGAACAAGAAGCTTTACTAATACATATTTTACTCCTGTAGCTGGTTCTAATAATTGGAAGAATCAATTTGGATTAAATCCAGTTTTAATTAGAAAAAAATTTATTGATGAAGCATTACCATTAATGGTAGATGATAAAAACCCAGAGAAACAATTTCGAGAAAATAATCCTGTAATGAGGAACATATTAAATAAATGGACATTCGCTATTTATGGTATACCTGGTGATTCTCGATATGTTTGGGGAAAGAATGGTTTACATTGGCGACAACAAAGTGAATTTAAAAAACCAAGAGATGGTTCAGGATTTACTACTTGGGCAAGGAGATAAAATGGGGATAATAAATAAAGAAAAATATGCTGGTGTTACTATTAAACAAGTTAAAGGAATTTTCCCAATATTTGATTCATTTTTTACATTAGAAAAATTTGATCATATAGTAGAAATAGGAACAGGTAACGGAGGATTCTCTACTTATATTGCAAAACAATGTATTAAAATGAATGCTAAATTTACTACTTACGATATTAATAAAATTCAAACTAAAGATATTGAAGATTATTTATTAGCTCTTAATACTGATATTATTACGAAAGATGTTAATAATGATAGTCACATAGAAGATATTATAAAAGGTGAAGGAAGATGTTTATTATTAATTGATGGTGCATTAAAAACTCCACAGTTTAATAAATTTGCTAAGTTAATCAAAGTTAAAGATGTAATGATGACACATGATTATTATAAAGATGAAACAGTTTCTGAATTTGGAACATTTGTATTTTCAGAAGTTGAAAAAGCAATTGATGATAATGACTTAATAATTATTTATAAATGCTTTGAAAATTATTTATGGTTATGTGTAGAGAAAGTGAGGGATTTAAGTTATGACAATTAAGAGATATAAATTACATCACAGAATGTGTAATATCGGAGGAACATCTCAAGTTTCAACTACTGATTTTTTTGTTGGGGATAATTGTAATATCGGAGAGTTTTGTATAATTGAAGATGATGTTAAAATTGGAGATAATGTTGACATTGGTCATTATGTTTTATTAAAAAAAGGAACTAGAATAGGAGATAATTGTAAAATAGATAGTTATGTTCGTTCTAGCGGTCAAAATAAAATTGGAAATAATTGTACTATTAGATATGGAGCTACTATTGCTAAAGATGTTATAATTAAAGATAATGTTTTTATATCTCCAAATGTTATGACTATTTATAGCGATCCGACAGGAAAGACCTTAGGAAAAACTATAATTCAATCAGGTGTTTTTATTGGAACATCTGCAGTAATAAACTCTGGGATATTAATTGATGTTGATGTAACTATTGGTGCTATGAGTTATGTTAATATGAATTGTGATATAGAAACAGGAATTTATGTGGGTCAACCAGCTAAATATATAGGACATAATTAAATGAATGATGAAGGAATAATTTTAGTATTAAAAAATAATTTTGATAATAGACATTTTAGAACAACTGGGTCTGCTGAAAGAATACAACCTAATGGTTTATATTTTATAAAAAATATGAATTATTTATATGAATATATTGTACATAATACTTCAGATAGGTTAAGAAATATTCATGTTATAATTCCTAAAAAACTTTTTGGTTATGTTAATAAAGACAAATATAAACATATAACTTTTTATTGTGTTGATGATGTAGCTTATGTTTTTGGAGAAGTTCATAATTATATTCATAATAATAACGGTTTTTATATGGAGAGTAGAGTACATTCAACAACTAGTATTCATTCAACAGTTAGTATGGATACAGAAGGAATTCATTTATATCATACTCCAGAAAAAATTAAAAAACAATTAAAACATATATCAAATGTTGTAGTTGGCGCAGGAACAACAATCGGTCCATATACTGTTATACATAAAGGAGTATTTAACCCAACATATATTGGAGAAAATGTAACAATTGGTTCTCTTGTTAATATAGGACATAATTGTTATATTGATGACGAAAATGTTATAACACCTGGTTGTGTATTTGCAGGTAGAGTTATGACTGGATTAGACTGTTGGTTTGGAATAAATACTTCAATCAGTCATGGAGTTAAAATTTGTGGTAATGTAGTAATAGGACAACATTCAAATGTTAGACATAATATAACAGAACCTGGAATCTATGCTGGAGAACCACTTAGACGTATAGGTCCATATACAGAGAATTGGAATTTTTAATATGAAAATACTAGCAATAGGCGCCCACTATGACGATGTTGAAATCGGCTGCTCTGGGACACTTAAACAACATTCAATGCGTGGAGATGAAATACATTTAGTTATTTTTAATCCTGAGAATGAAAGAAGTGGTTCATCTGAAGTAAGATTAATAGAACAACAAACTTCTTTAAATAAATTAAAAATACCCTTAAAAAATTTAAGATTAATTAATTCTTTAGATGATGATACTAGATATGAACATATGGTTGCTACATTAGATTCTTATAAAGCAGATATTATATTTTTACCTTGGGGTAATGATAGTCATCAACATCATAGACGAGTATCAAATTTAGGTAGAGCTGCTTTGAGAAAAAGAAATATAACTGGTTTTTTTTATTATTCAGGAAGCTCAGTTGATTTTCAAGCTAATGTATATAATCAAATTGATCATTATTTTAAAGATGCATTATTAAATTCATTTAGTAGTCAAATAAAAAATAAATCTTTAAATAAAGAATTAATAATGGATTATAATAAATATTGTGGTGATGTAATTAATATTATACCTGATACATACGCTGAACCATTTCATGTAAAACGTATGAGATATCCATTATGAAAAAATAGAAAATAACATGTATTAAAGGGGGTATATAAAAATGGCGGAAAATAAAAAAACTTTAGGGATGGTTTGGAAAGTAATTATAGCGTCTGGTATATTAGTTAGTTTATTTGTAGGTTTGTTTACTATAGATAATAGATTTGTTAAATCAGAACAATTGACAGCATTGGAAACTACTATGTGTAAAGATGTAACTGGTAAGTTTTTATTAGCAGAAGCAGCAACTGTAAAAACATTTCAAGGGTTTCAAATGCAACAAATAATAATGAATAAAGCTTTTCAACTACAAATCTTAAATATGCAAAAAGATTCTATTGATAAAGAATATTGGAATTTAAAAAGAGCAATTAGAAGAAATCCCACTGATATGGAATTACAAGAAGATTTTTCAGAGGTTAAAATTCAAAGACAATCAATAAAAGAAAAAATAGACAAAAAATTACTGGAAAAATAATCAGATAGATTTCCTACTCGTATCCAGTTATTAATATATATAGAAATTTAATTTTATAATGATTTTTAAATAAGGAAAAAATATGCCAGAACCTAAAAATCCTGATACAATTATTATAAAAAATAAAATGTATCCAAAAGGATTAACAGAATCTCAGGTATGGAAATATTATCAAGATTATAAAGGTATTATTCTAAACAATACTCGTGGTCGAGATTTAATGTTTGCTATTATGGTTGAACTTAATAAACCAATTATGAAAAGACGTGGAGTAGGGTTAGATGTCATACAATTAAATAATAATAACTATGATACAATAATAACAGGAAGAACAGTAACTATATATCCAACAATGAGAGCTTATACAGATTTTTGTGTTGTTGATATAGATACTAATGATTGGAAAAAAGCTAAACATATAACTCAATTAATTTATCATCAATTGAAAAAATCTAATTTTATAATTGATATAAAAATATTATATACCGGAAAAAATGCTTTTCATCTACACTGTAAATTCAGAAATAAACTTCCAATATTAAGAGCAAAAAGTATAATCGAAGAATACTTAAGGCGAAATCAAAACCATACATTGTATACCATGCAACACAAAAGACTAGTAAACAAACCAAATATTGACCTATCACCAAATAAATTTAAAGGTGCATATATAGTAGAAGGTTCTCTTTCTATATGGGGATTGAAATGTATGCAAGTGAAAATAAATGAATTGAGGAATTTTAAACAATGGAAAGCAAAAATATGAAAATGTGTGATTATGGTTGTGGAAA
>Ga0233412_10001447_pt1 | contig 12304 bp, 12 predicted proteins | sample Na_anoxic_4_MG_FD_180667 | JGI IMG/M metagenome (GOLD analysis project Ga0233412, IMG submission 180667) | Seawater microbial communities from Saanich Inlet, British Columbia, Canada - Na_anoxic_4_MG | ecosystem: Environmental > Aquatic > Marine > Inlet | place: Canada: British Columbia... | reverse complement strand
GATAACAGCGTTCCTAATACCATACTTACGCAGGTAATGCCTAATGCGAATGGGGAGCGTCTTACAGAACCCTTCTGCCAGATACTTATCCTTATCAAAGGCAGGGAAAGGATGCTTGTCCCTAGCCAAGTAAATTGAAGTCTTGTATGCCTCATCCCTAATCGTGGAGAATAGTCGTTCAAGGAATTCCAAACACTTTTCACTACCATAGCGTAGGCTAAGTTTGATAAGCATATAGTGTAGACCGAACACACCAAGACCGATCCTTCTTGAGTTGTGTCCAACCTCCTTACACTTAGGAATAGGGAAATGGTTCACGGTTAGAACATTATCTAGGAACCTAACTCCTGCCCTAACAGTCTTAGCTAGTTTAGGCCAATCAACTTCACCATCATCAGTTACCATGTTGGAAAGATTAATATTACCTAAGCAGCAGTTGCCATAGCTAGGTAGAGGAATCTCCCCACAAGGGTTTGTTGAATCAAGGCTTTCAAAGTAGCTGGTGTTCGTGTGCTTGTTAGATAGATCAATGTTATACACTCCAGGGTCACCTGAATTGACGGAATTCATCCAGATCTTTTCCCAAATCCACTTAGCTTTGATGTTGTCCTTCTTTACAACCTCAAAAGTTTCAGTCCAATCCTCTAGGTGGAAACCTTTGGCTCTACCAATAGCATCTTCCTCATCAAGAGCAATAATATTTAGGAACCTTTGTACACCTTTATTTGTCGTAGCTTGTAGGACATAATTGTGATACTCTTTGTTATTGAAAGTAAAGTACCAATCTTCATCTAACTGTACTGCCTCAATAAACCTGTCAGTAATAGCTACAGAGATATTGAAATTGGTTAGCTCACCTTGCTCAAGCTTAACCTGTAGGAATTCCAGTAGATCTGGGTGAGTTACATTTAGAATACCAATTAAGGCTGTGCGCCTAGCCTTACCAGACTTTACATGCTCCCCTACCTCGTTGATCATCTTAAGGAAAGATACTGCCCCAGGGGCTGAGTTCTTTACATTAGAAATATCATCTCCCTTCGGCCTAATTTTGGACACATTAAACCCAATGCCTCCACCAGCACAAGAGATAGTATACATATCATCTAGAGTTTTACCGATGCTTGCTACTGAGTCCTCTGGGGAAATAACATAGCAGTTCAATAGGTTGTGCTTACCCGCATTCCTTCCTGCTCCATAAATGATACGACCACCAGGGACGAAATCACCATCAGCAATAGAATCATAAAAAACCTTCTCGTACTTTTCTTTATCCTCGTCTGCCTCCGCTGACGCTACAGTTTTAGCGATCACCTTAGCCCTTTCCTGCCACTTAGTCTCTCCAGGGTATGCGTAACGGGTTTGGAATATTTCCTGCCCAAGGTCAGTTAGTTTTAGTCTAGTCATATTATTTTTGATTCTCCTTCCTCTTTAACTACCATCAGGGTTTTAGAGGAATCTAAAAGGCTCTTCAGGACTTGATTATGTGTAATAATGAAGATGGTCTTATCCTTCTTCAGTTCACATAGTAGATTATAGAGTCCGATAACTCCATTCTCATCAAGATTTTCTGCTACTTCGTCAAAAAACAGTAAATTGCTCTTGTGACCGTTGGACATAGTAAGTAAACTTTGAAGTCCTAACATCACAGCAAGATTTAGTTTCCGTTTCTCTCCACCAGATAAGGATATGTAGTGTCTGAGGCTTCCACCTACTTCAATTTTTTCCTTTAATTCTTCATCAAATTCTACACTAATGTTACCATTCGTTAGATATCCTAGATAAAAACTACATTGGGTATTTAGGTAGTCCTTGATAGTTCGTATTACAAATTTCACCAACCCCTTTTCTGAGAAAGCCTTGTCCCAGAACCCCATAATATCATGCCTGCTTTCTAAGGAAAGCCTAGTCACATGTAAATCACTCAATTCCTGAGTGACCTTTTCTAGTAAGACTTTATAGGTATCCCTATCCTTAGAATTAGATAACCTTGCATACTCAACTGAGCTTATCTTGGGCTCTACTTGTAGCTGTTTATTATCTTCTATCAGTTGTTGGATTTCTTCTTTTTCTTTCTTGAACTTGTCTATGTAGGTAGCGCAGTAGTCGTGAAACTCTTGGTCAATAACATCCCCCATGCTGGATCCACACTCCGTACATTTATAAGTGTTCTTTGCACCTACACCCTTCTTTACTACAGACTTACACTTGTCAATCTTAGTACTATCAAAGGATAGTAGCTTGTCCTTCAGAATAATCAAGTTGGCTTGGCTAGTTCTTATTAGATTTTCAGCAGAAATAATACTTTCTAAAGAAGTAGTGTTTAGCAAGGCCATCTCTTCCAAAGTTAGTGAGCTAGAAACAGATTTCAACTTATAGGATTCTGCGTCCTCCTCCAACCTGTCAGACAATACTTCTATGTCCCTGATCTCCCTCTTAAGTTTGCTTCTATTGACCTTAATCCTATTCTTCATATCAAAGATATAATCAAGGTTTAGGAACTTGTTGAGGATCTTCCTCTTATCGTCAGGAGTAGCGTCTAGGAAGTCCGTGTTAGCGTGTTGTCCGAATACGGATGCAGCCATGAAGGTCTTTATATCAGTCCCTAGGTGGTCCTCTATGCGCCTCTGTGTGGAAGAGGAGTGAGCCTCGGAGCAATCCTCCCCATCTATAAATAGCTTTAGGGATGTGGGCTTCCTAGTCCTCTCAATCCTGACATTATCATTCACTTCTACAATTACTTTACACTTACTACCTACGGTATGATTGACCATAGCATCCTCTGTACTCTTACGAATGCTTTTACCAAAGATACCGTATACAATAGATTCCAAACATACAGACTTACCCGAACCATTACTTCCTCCTCCTGAGTCTTTATTTAGACCCTCAATTGTCACTACACCATTATACTTAGAAAACTCAACTTTACCATACTTATATGAATAAAAATTATGAAATTCTACTTTATTAATCTTCATCTTTAATCTCCGCTAATACTGCCATTAGTTCTTTCTTGCTCCAATTGGTCTGAGCTTGCTCTATGTAATCATCAATTATCTGATCATTGATCTGAAACAGTTCTACGCTGGACCTATACTCACTTAGCATATCCTCATCGTAAGTGGGTTTGAACTTAATGTCCCACTCCTTCACCCAAGGGTAAGTCTTCTTTAAATCATATAAAGAGAAACCAACATCATCTCTATCAAGCAAGATCCTAGCTACAATATGCCTATCCTTATACTTAGTAAGATCCCCTAGGTTTCTAGTGGTAAGTACTAGGTGGATCGGACCTTTATCTAATGGTTTGATTTCCAGAAGTCCTTCCGAAACAACCCCATAATACTTTTGTCCCATATCTTGAAAGCAAGTCGAGTACGGTGTTCCGAGGATCGTGATATTTCCTCTTGTAGAATGTGTGTGAATGTGCCCCAGAATAGTCCTATTAGTAAAAGAATCTGCATTGAGAGAAAAATCAGCATCACCAGCATTATTGAGGGAACCATCAAAACCGAAGTGACCGTATACCATAGCATCTTTAGGAGCATCCTCCAAATCTGATTTAATTTTTTCTTCATTCTCATAATGAGGTATCATCCAAGCATCGTGACCTAAGGAAGGTGCGCTTATATGGGTAGTCTCTTTTATTATAGAAACCCTACTTGTATTTAGTACAGATAATATAGTTATACCGTCATCTGATTTAGTGGCTGAATCGTGATTACCTCTAAGAATATAAGTGCGCTTATATACGCTATCAAAGAAGTTCTTTACATCCAAAACACACTCAGGAGAAGGATTACGCTTATCAAAAACATCTCCAAGGAAGATTACATTATCAATATCAAGGTCATAAAGATCTCTAATAGTTTTAAGCTGTTCATGCCTTAGCTCTCTATTACTATTATGAAAATGAGTGTCACCTATTACTAAAGTTTTCATTTGATAAGAGCCCTCCAAGATATAGGAAACAACTCGGACATAATATCATCAATAGCAAATGCGAAGTGTTGTGTCTCTTCCTGAGCAGTTGGAGAAGAGCGTTGATTCACTACCCTAGCGAAAGCTGCTAAAGATCCTGTCCAATGCCATTCAGTATACATACATTGAGGAAGTAAACCTCTAGCAAGCTCAGGAGCTAAACCTTTAATAATGGATACCTCGTAAGCTTCTTTAGCTAAGTCTACTGATTGCTTATAGAAATCCTTTACACTTTCCACATCGTCAATCTCTTTAACACCTGACCCTTGCTTTATACTTCCCTCAGGTCGGCTCCTCCAATAGTAAGGAGTAAAGAAATCAGGCTTATAATCTACATACCTACGAGATATCTCATTCTCAACTAGACCCACCTTGCTCTTGAACAACTGGGATCTAACGAAGATAGGAGCCTTTACATGGAGGGATACTTGAGGGTGAGCGAAGGGAGTCCAATGCTCATGCTTTGCTAGGTAATTAATAAGACCTGCATCCTTCTCGTTCAACTCTGTACTTTGTTTCTTAAATGAAACTCTTGCAGAATTAACAACAGTTAGGTCTGACCCCATGTAATCCAGAAGCCTTACAAATCCATGATCTAAACAATCAACGGTATAATTTTTATTAATCATAGTATGGGTACTCCATTATTAAATTGAACTGCTTCACCGTCTCCAAAGGACTTTCCAACCTCTGCGTCAATCGCAAAGGGTACATCAAAGTGTATACCAAACTCACTAGCTAGAGTGGGAGTATTCACCATTTCATCATAGCATACCTCAAGGCATTCTTTCAAGGTATTCTTTGGGCAAACTATCTCTAAGGAGTCATGGACCGTTGATACTATATCTGCACCAAGAGGAACTAACCTAGGAGATAAACCTTTTATAGCACATAAGATAATATCCGAAGCCGCTGACTGGATTGTAAAGTTTAGTCCTTGCCTAAGAGCCCTACCTACTGTCTGCCTATCAGAAGAGTTAACATTAAGGAGCCTTCTCTTTCTACCAAAAATTGAAGTTACATATCCATCCTCCCTAATAGAGGAGTAGGTACTTTCAATATACTTATTAATCCCAGGAAACACATCCATATAGGTATCAATAATTTTCTCTGCTCTCTTCAAGGGAATACGGTTATTATTAGACAAGGTGTACGCAGTACCCCCGTATACAATTAGGAAAGATGTGGCCTTGGCAATTTGTCGTTCTGCCTTTTTGATCTTATCTACTGACTTGTTAAATAACAGGCTGGCTGAATAAGTATGAAGGTCGATTCCATCCCTGAAGGCTTGAAGCATTCTTTCATCCTGGGCTACATGGGCAAGCACCCTTAGCTCCATGCCAGCGTAATCAATAGTAATAAAGTCCTTGTCTCCAGGGGCTACGAACAAGCTTCTAATGTTGTTGTCAGTATCCCTAGGCAATGTGTGGAACGATACCCCCATTGGCTTCTCTGCGCTGTACATGCCGCATGAGAGCCTTCCTGTTACAGTACCGTCAAGCCTGTAATCACAATACACCTTATCGGAACCATTATACTCAATAGCGTTATGAAGACCTGTGACATAAGTTTTATATAACTTAGTGTAACTTCTCCACTCAATAAAACTATCGAGCCATTGTTTGGCGTTCTTTAATTCTTCTGTGGTTTTACCTTTAATGACGCTGCCAGCAACATCTTCCTCTTTCTGTTTCTTATTTTTTCGCACGGGACACTAATTCCTCGTTAATAAAGTCTAGTAAAATATCAATGGCTGGCTTACTTGTAGAAGGCTCACCCTTGGGAGTACTAAGGGGTGGGTACAACCCTAAACCTTCCTCATTAGTATATAAGATTTCTCTTAGGTCTTTCGTTGAAGCAAGGTTAGCCCCCTTAAAAGTGTTTTTATTTAATAGGAGGTTATCCTCTAATAGCATTGATTTGTGATCTAATGTTTTTCCAACAGAATCAAGCTTAGAAGGGTCTACATCTAACCCACAGAATTCCATTTTGGAAAAAATAGGTAGGACGGGTGAAAGAAGAGTCTCCATTACCTCCCAACACCCCTCATCCTCTAGCTTCTCTTTCAATACATCGAAAATCTTTAAGGTGAAGTGTGTGTCTAAAGCATTCCCACGAAGGCAATCACCTAAGGGAATGTTTTTCCAATCAAAATTCTTATTAGTTACAGTTAGCATTACAGTTGATCAATTTCTTCTGGGAAGAAGAGTTTTACTAGTTCTTTTAAACTTTTAGGTATGTCCTCATTCCACAAGTGGGCCATCAGCTTTGTATCATAGACATTAACAGGGTGAATATCAACTGAATGTAGGAATTTCAAGTCGAACTTCGCGTTGTGCAGGATCTTTTTGTTGTTAGGGTTCTCCATGACCTTCTTGACGAAGCTGAGAACTTCAACCAACTCTTCTTCATTCCAAGGAGTATCCTTGTGCATTAGTGGTAACGCATAGTTCCCGTCCCTAGTTGAGAAAGCAATAGTGTTCAGAGTATCTTGTAGGAAGTTCAATCCAGTAGTCTCTGTATCTACAGCAAGGTCTTCTACAGTATTACACATCCACTCTACGGACTTAAGATCCTTCATCGTAACAACAGAAGTGTACAGGATCTCTTCAGAATCTTTGCCTACGATTATCTTATCAACAGCATTCAGTATATCCTGATTGAAGAGAAACTGTAACCGAGGCTCAGTCTGCACCGCATAAGGGTGATATATAGGGACTGCCACAGTCTCAAAGCCACTTTCCAGCTTCACCTCAAAGGAAGACCCCCTTTTTGTAGTAATACCCGACTTCTTTGTGAGCATCTTTAGGGCTAGGTTTCCACACATAAAAACTAGCTTAGGCTTTACTTTTTCCAAAGTAGCATATAAATGATTCCTACACGCAGCAAGATCAGTAGTTTTCATATCAGCCTCCCGTACCCCAGGGCACTTTACGGACGCACTAAAGGATACAGAGCAGTCCCCAGGAAGGTTAGACTTTACTAGAATACTCGTTAAAAGGTCTAAATCAGACGAGGAGAAGGGAATAGACCTACCATTAGTATAGAGGAAGGAGTCCGAAAGGAACAATACATCAGCCTCGTCTAGACTGTCATAATCTGTAATGGCATGTACGGGTTTTGGCTTTTTAAGTTGAGAACACCCCGCACAAAACTCATGTACGGGGCATTCATCATATAATTTGGAAATATCCATTTAGATTTAGACTATAATATTTTTTAAGATGAGTAAGAATTACATAGACAACAAACGCTTTGAGGAGCTTATAGTATTATACCTCGATGACCCTAGGGCTCACGAAGATGAACTATTTGCTCTATTCGATTTGCTTATATCTAATGTTCAGTCTGCTTTTAACTTCAGCGTTGACCCTGATGATGCTAAACAGGAGTGCTTTGTCTTAATACTAAAGACACTACAAAACTTCAACCCAAGCAAGGGTAGTGCTTTCAACTTCTTCACTACTGTAGTAGTAAATAATTTGAAATTGATATACACTAAGAACAAAAAATATAACGAAAAGATTAAGCGTCTAGAGGATATGCGTGGCTACCGTAGCCCAGAGCGGTCCTGATAGATATAGTATTATCTAAAACCTCTGTCCTCTTCCCCTTAATCCTAACCAAGCTGGGTGTTATAGCTTTAAAAATACAGAAGGCGTGAGGCAATTCAAAATAGTCCACCTCAAAAATGGTTAAGGAGTCTCTATCCAAAGCTTCTAACTCTTCACGAATCATATCACTCTTAGAGTCCCAAGGGGAAGTAATAAAAAATATAGCAGACTCGTTAGCCTGTCTACATGATTTAATCAATTTGTTTAACTGGTTCTCAGTCTTTACTGTCTGTAGATTCATCGGAATTCTCCGTTTCGGTCTTCTCTTCAACAAATTCCACGGAGGCATCATCAGCCTTCCCCTCTTGGGCTTTCTCCACCTCAGCTTTCATTTTCTCCATGATACTTTGTTCCATAGAACGAAGACCCAAAATGAATGCAGCTTTGATAAACTCACTCTCTGAATTGTTGTTTACATTGATAGCATTAAAAAAGTTTTTAAATGCTGTTGCCTCATCTGTGTTTAAATTAAATGTTAATTTCATTCGTCCATTGTTCCTTTCGTGAATACGAAGTTTTGTGAAAGATAAATCGTCAGTTAGTAACTTATCGTTGTCCATGCTCTATAATAGTACAGGAGAAAATATTTTGAAAGACAATTTCGATTTAACCCCACTAAAGAAGAAAAAAAGGAAAAACAGCAAAGCTAAAGGTAGTGCCTTTGAGCGAAAGGTGGCTGGTATCCTCAATGAACGGTTCAATACAAAGGAGTTTGCTAGAACCCCAGGGTCTGGTGCCTTTGCTACAACACATACATTACCCAAGTACCTACAGATCTGGGGAGATCTTATTACACCACAAAACTTTAAGTACATTTTTGAATGTAAGTCTGGGTACAACAACGAAGGCATCCATTCATTACTTAACCCGAAGAGTAAACTCTGGGAGTGGGTTACCCAAATGGAGAGAGATGGAGAACTTGCAGAAAAACCCAGTATTCTTTTAATTTCTCAAGATCGCAGACCTATAATATCATTTATTAAATATAAACAAGAGATAGAAAAGAGTGTTAATACTTATAGTATTGTAATAATAAACAATAACAAGTATATACTGCTATACCTTGATGAGTTATTAAGACTTGATGATAGCTTATTTCTCATCGGGAGTTAGGTTATTTGAATTCACATTGCAATCATACGAAGACTGCCCACCTCTACCAGCATAACTTTTTAAGTTACCATCTCCATGTATACTAGCTGTAGAAGCATGAACATCCATATTTCTATCACTCGTTGGATCTAATAAATCTTGTATAGGTTCTGCTATCATATCATTTTGGTTATGTCTAAAGGTTTCTCCAGTACCTATAATATGGATAGTTGATTGAGGGTCAAGACCTGTACTATCCATTCCAGCAGATGCCATTAAAGCTGATATCGCAGTAAAGGATGCCATAGTTCCTGAGTCCCTCTTGTCTGGTACTAAAATTCCTTTGACTTTTCTATACTTTATATCTTTTCTTAAAGCATAATCCGTGAATGTTTTCTTCATCATGGAAGTAACATGTTCAGCCATTCTCTTAGTAGTCTTCCCATCCTTAAAACCTTCCTTATACTTATCCAGCATTAGCTTTACAAGCTTAGACTCCCTATAAGCATTTTGTGGTAGCTTTTTATTGCTGATGTCGTTTTTCCTATTAAACTCTTTCCGTTCGTCAGTGTCCATCAGTTCTGCCATCGCTTGGAATTGATCAGCAATGAATACTTTTGCGTCTTCTGCGGACATTGACCCTGTTTTGAATTCCTCACCCATAAGTCTGTCAACATCCTTGGTTAAGGCTGTTACTTTTTCCAATATTTTTTGCCCCCCTCCTAGCTGGGTTCCCCACACCTTTTCTTGAGACGGTGTTAGCTTACCTTTTGGTAGCTTACCTTTTGGTGCAATCCTATCCAAAACATACACCCCATGAGGGTCCATAGGATCTCCAGTAGGATTTCCATTTTTATCCTTCGGGATAGTTAACCTTGAAGCTTCTAACCCTGAGTTACTACCAGTACCCATTTTGCAGTTACCTTTATTCTTGTACACCTTAAGAGAATCTTTAATGAGCCAATACTTTTCCTGTATTGGCTCTCCTGTTATTTTAGCCTCTTTCTTTATAGCTTCCTGAGCCTCTTTGGATAACTTCGAAAACTTGACATGATGCTTAACAGACCCCTTTGGCATAGGTTCGATAGGTTTTTCCTTTCGTACATAATCCACATCAGACTTATCACCCTTCGCAGCATAACCCCCAACCCTAACAGCGAAGTCTGGTTGTACGGCATTGTTCCATTGTAAATTCTTTTTAAAATACCCTTCTCCAAAGCTTCTTATAGAAGCGAATACAGAATCATCATCTGTAATACCCAAATCCTTGAATGCTTTTATTACTTCTGCGTACTGAGAGTTTATCATCCTATCCCCTGAGTCTATCTCGACCTTTAGATTAATATATGAGAAAGCCTCAGAACCATAAGTTGTAAGAAGATGTCTTGCGATTTCTAATCCCTCCTCCATTTTAGCTTTCCCCTCAGCCCCTCCAAGTTTAGTGGATTGCCACATAGCATGGGCAGCTACTGCCCCAAGTTCACTTACATCCTTCACTATATTGGAAATATTGGTAGCCTCACCTGCTGTTGAGCTATGTATTTTCTTTTCGGGGATCTCGTAAGCGTCATCAGGTTCCTCGTTATCTTTGTTACAATTCTTTAAATTCTTACTATACTCTTGTGCCATCATATTGAGAGGGTTACCATCAGCAACACTTAAAGAAACTCCTACATCGTTAAAGTTATAGAAGTTTTTAAAGAAGAAAGTATTATATTCTGGGTCCTTAACTACGCTATTAGCCATTCTGTCCTTTGTGTCTACATCTAACTTTTTACAGTCAGCCGATTTAACATAGGCTTCACTGAATTGTACCATAGTACTAATAGAAGCGTTTAAATCCTCTAACTTTAATTCTTCATCAAGAGCGAAACCTACAAATGATTTCCCGTCCTTTCTAAAGGCCCCCTTACCTTTTTCTACTTCCTGAGAAATAAGGGCAGCAAGTGAGCCTCTTGTTATTCCTCCAAAAATTTTCTGTAAGAGTTTTGCTTCTGATATACCAAGACTTTTGGAATTCGTAAAAATAGTTTTTAGATTTTTAATCATTCCAGGGAAGACTTCCTCTAGTTGATTAATGTTTTTTAGGTCAGGTGCTGAAAGTGCGTCCAGTATAGGGTCACCTGTTCCACCTTTATCTTCATCACTATCTTCCCCTGCGTACCATTTTTCTAATTTAGCAAGAGAATCAGGGTTAGCTCCTAGTGTACCATTTACAAACTGGGATCCTAGAGGTCCATCTTCTATTTTAATCTCGCCCTTATTGTTATAACCAACAAGGACGGGTTCTTTCCTAGGGTCCCCAGGGGAGTTAACAGGGACACTAGCAGGTTTATTTTCTTCACTTTTAGGACCAGCCCATGATGGGGCCATACCTTTCAGGAATGACATAACATCTTGGCCTCCTTCTTGCTCATTGAGCTTACGATAACTTTCTAGCAGTAATTGTGTGAACTTCATAATATTATTATATATAAAAAAAACCCCAACCCAACAAAAAGATGGATTGGGGTTTTTTAGACTAAACGAGGGTGTTTATATTAATTCGTACCCTTGATCGCCACCAGCCCGTAGGTTCATGAAATCATAACGGAATTTGACTTCAAAGGTATCAAACTCTGATGTCGAGTAGTTCTTTTCTCCCTTAGAGAAAGATTTAGGATAAACACCTTTAAGATCAATGACATTTATAATTTGGCCTTTTCCGTTAAACTCCATGATGCTCATACTTCCTTTATAAGTACCAGTTCCTTCAGCAGCGTAGAAACCAGTCCTCATATCAAAGACAGTGGCAAGGTACTCATAGAATTGAATCCCAGGGCTACTTTTTAGTAAGTTGTCAAAAGTTACTGTAACTTCCTCTTGTGAAATCTTTCCAGGATAGAATACTTTATCGTTCATCCTGTGTACCTCAATATCAGCAAAAGAATAGCTAAGACCTGTTACTGTCTTAGCAGCTAAGACAAGGTTTTGTTCATCAAAGGTGAAATCGGGATTATTCTTTTTCATCGTAGCAATATCAAAATTAATTTCCCATTGATATGATCTTACCGCATCTAAATCGGTTGAGATTACAGGTAGTTGCCCTTTCGCTGGGTTCCCCGCTTCAGATCGCCTAAGGCCACCTGTAGGTTGGTAAATTGAAGTTTCAGTCATATTTATTTCTCCTCAATCAGCTAATTGATGCTGATTGATTAATTAAGTTAAGTTCGAAGACGATAATTTCTGCCGTCTTTGTGGGTCTAATAACAACCTTACACCAGAGTTCTCCTTTTTCAATTCTATCAGGAGTGTTAGTAGAGGAATCACAAGTAACCTTGTATTCCGTAATACCTCTTCCCCTAGCAATAGGATCAATTAGAGTAGTAGTTAGACCTTCAATCTGGTTCCAAGTTTGAGGGTCATTAGGCTCAAAAGCAAACTGTCTCGTAGATCTTAAGATGATCTTACGGATAATAAGCATCATACGGCGAACATTAATTCTATCCAATGCCGAAGGGGCTCTTTGAGTTGTCCTTTGTCCGAAGATGGTAATTCCTTGTTGAGGGAAGTTAACAATAGGGTTGATAACATTTCCATCTGAGTACATAGCATCACGATCACCTTGACCCAAGTTG
>Ga0233412_10001444_pt1 | contig 12339 bp, 18 predicted proteins | sample Na_anoxic_4_MG_FD_180667 | JGI IMG/M metagenome (GOLD analysis project Ga0233412, IMG submission 180667) | Seawater microbial communities from Saanich Inlet, British Columbia, Canada - Na_anoxic_4_MG | ecosystem: Environmental > Aquatic > Marine > Inlet | place: Canada: British Columbia... | reverse complement strand
TCTCCATCGTGCATTTCGTCGATAGCTTCAAGAAGTTTATTAACGAGGTGCTCGTATGGCTCAGGTGCTTTTGGCAGTGGACACCACATCTCATCTTCGACGATGCAATGCCACTTCTGAAGCACTCCATTGAGCGTGTAGACATCACCTTGGTCATCTGCGTCATCAAATGTCGGAAGTCTGTCTGTTATCCACTTACTCATCACCCAACTCCTCTGCAATTCTGTCACGCAGCGAAACCTCAGTTACGCTTACCATTTCAGAACCAACGTGACGCCGACACTCGCGGAGCAACTCACGCAGTCGCTCGTTATCCTCCCTTGTCTTGCCCAGAGTCCTGAGCAACTTTTCAAACTGTGACTCACTCATCACCCAACTCCTTTTCGTTACTCATTCTTCGTTCCACCCCAGTTGATAGCTTCGGACCACGGCTTCCAGATCTTTGATTTCCTCACGCAGTCGCTCGTTTTCTTTACGCAGTCCATTGATGATCTCATCTTGAGTATCAATCGTATGCCTGTCCAAGCTTTTACCCATCACCATCCCCTTTTTGAAATAAGAATCATCCCGAGCAGGATGAGCATAAAGCCGACTGTCACAAGCCAAAACTCAAGCATCTGAATTGCCCTCCGCGATGGTGATCTGGGCGTTGATGAAGTCAACAAGCTCGAATCTGTTTGCGGGGATGTTAGTAGACTCAATCACTCCACAGAGTCCATCTTTTTTTATTCTCGCAAGTCTCTTGAGCGATTCATGCTGATTGGTCTTGTACCGCGTTCTTTTTCTTCCTGACTTGTCCAGCCATGTGATCTTCCAGACGTTCATCTGTTTCTCAATTTGTGGTTGCGTGTTCTTGGTTTTTTCTTGCGGCCATCGAGATACGATGCTAACCGCGTCTGTTGATAGTATCTAGGGTGAAAACACAAGTCAAAGCGTGTGTTTTGATTTGGTTTGTGATCACTAACGCGAACGATAAGCTTTCGATTGCCTCTCGACGCATGAACATACCTCGATAGGCTCTTCGGGGATTTGGTCAGTTTGACCTTCCAGCCTCTTTTTCGGAATGTATCAGCAACGCTGCGAATGACTCTTGCAATTGCTTTTGCATCATCAATCATCGAGATCATCACGCAGTGGAGCAGTATTTACTAAGTAAATCGCGAATGCAGATGTGACTGCGTAAAAGACTGCTCCTATTAAAATCCATGTCATCGGGAATCCTATTTAGAAATCTGACGAAACTCGACATCACCTTTGTTTTGTCGAACAACATATTCTGTTGAATCTGTATCGCAAACCACAAAACTGCCTGAGTTGCCAAGTGGTTCCCACCAAAACAGTTTTTTTCCGGTTAACTGGACCCACAGTTCAATTGTTTCAGGTCGTCTTGCTGAGGCCTGCTGTTTGCTTTTGTTCATTGCAGCAATCCATTTTTCTCTGTAGTCGTTTGAATAAATCCGCCAATCGTGAATTTGCTCTGCTGTACGCAGGCAACCCGTGCATGCACCTAGATGGAGCACACACTTACCATTGCATGGTGATTTCACTCTGTTTGCTCCAGGTCACAGTCGATGACTTGCTGGACCAACAGCACTGGCTCTTCCGTCTTTTCGACTTCATCACAGATGATGTGCAAGAAAAGGATCTCGTCTAGGATAGGTTTCTCGATGCGTAGCTCACGTTGCTCGTCCTCATTGGCAGCGTGAAACATTTCCTCAGCATCGTTTTGCCAGTCATGCATTCGCTCAAGTGCTTCGCAGAGTGCCTTGACGTACACCTTGCTTGCGTAAACCTCTTTGCCTTGGAATTCGTTTGGTTCCATGTTGAACATGTCGATAAGAGCCTCGACTCCCATCGTACCTTCATCTTGATAGATGCGCGCAAACTTTTCTCTAGTAGCTGCACGATACGCAGTCGTTCTTAGTTTCTTGTTCATGTTTATTCTCCAGGATTATTGTGGTTGAAGTCATCAATGATGCTTGCTATCGACGCAATAGTACAAACAATTACAGGCAAAGATGCAACAGTAATAATTAGATAGTGTTCAAGAGTCATTGTCTGTTCCTGAGTTGGTAAAGCTTTTTCATTTGATCGGACAATTGCTCACGTTCTTGTTCTGTGAGTTCGATCACCATGATGATCTCCCAGAGTTGTTCAATTGCTTGATTGACTGTTCTCCAGTTTCTACTCGGCATCTTTGACTCCAAGTCTTTGAGCTAACAAAGAAATTTCTAAAAGACGAGCAGAGTTTTGCATCATTCGTCTTTTCTCATACTCGGATTTCAAAGGATCTGCCATGTTTGCGTAAGCATCAAGGCATCTGAGCAACTCTTTTTTTCTTTGGATCAGCAGTGTTTCAAATTTGGACTTCATAAATTCTTCCAGTGGTCAAAGTATTTTAGCAGACTAATTATCTTGCTCAATTTTATAGATCAGTCACAGCAAGCAAACACTTTTCAATGTCTCCTGAAATCAAAGTTTGCCGGAAGACGCCCCAGCGAATCTTGACATGCGGATGATCTTTTGACGACTTACATCTGACCTGCATGTTGCGAAGAATAGGCTCAAGTTCTTCAAACTTGGCCGTGCCGTCGATGAACTCACCTTCGTGAGATCCCCAAGATTCGCGGAAGTCGAAACTGATCGTGTACTTACTCATTCGACCAATCCCATCGCAAGAAGGTTGTCTGGACCTTGAACTTTGCTCTCCCCGCAAGATTCGCAGGGGTAGCCGTCAGCGTCTGGTTCGCAGCATTCGCGAGTATCACCACACCCTAGGCAGACACCAACGTACTGAACTCGGTACTGCAGATACTCTTCGATGGTGATCGTGACAGAATTCTCTTGTGGCATTTTTGACTCCATTGGTGGTTGATCGGAAAACTGAATATAGAGGTTTCATCGACTTAAAAACAAGACCAGATAAGTCGTTTTTTTAATATTGCTCCTAAGCCACAGAACGCCCCATCCTGCCCACTTTGCCCAAATCGTGTGTGCTGAGACAGGATTTCTCTTTGAGGGCCACACAGAGGCTCTCAGATGCCTACGATTGACTGCGGGATCTGGATCGGCATCCCGATTCACTAGAAACCAAAAAAGCCAAAATCCATTTTCACGTTTTTCCGTTTTTTCAGAGGCCTAAACACAAACAAACAAACAAAAGAAAGAAGAGAGAGAGAGTAGTAATGAAAAGTATGAAAATATATATTATGTTATTATTATTACGTTATTTACGCTCTTTCTGCGTTCTTTTTTTTCATGAAAACGAGATGAAAAAGACCGTTTTTCATATTTGATCTTGTCTCGGATGACGATCCGAGTAAGATGCTCTACCCCCCGATTGGTGAGACACTTCGTCGAACCTCGTCCTCAACCACAGATTTTCAGGCCATGAAAGTTCAATATTCAGAAATTCCAGATTCGCTCAAAATCATCCCTCGATGGCATCTCTGGAAAGACGTTAAGGGAAGAAAGATCCCCATTCAGGCTACTTCGGGGATGAAGTCAGCAAGGTCAAATGACCCGTCCACTTGGACGACTTTTGACATTGCAGTTGAAGCTCACAAGCAACTCAGCGGGGAGCGTGACAACCTCGGTCTGGCTTTTGAGATCGGAACCGAGTCCTGCGATCATCCGGTTACCGGGTTTGATTTCGATGACTGCTTCACTCTTCTTGGCGAGATGCAACCTTGGGCCAAGGCAGTCTGGGATCTCATCAAACGCGATTGCTACGCGGAGGTATCCCCCAGCGGGAAAGGATTCAAGGCGATTGTCGTTGGAGAAAAGCCAAAAGGGTTTCGTTGCAGGAATATCATCGAAGGCACTCAGGCCATCGAGGTATACGGGAAAAGCAGATTTTGGACTATCACAGGTGATGTGATCCCCAATGAGGGCATCCTCGGCAAAGATGACCCTGACATGCTACGCAACGCGGTTAAAGTTGCACTCAACCAGACCAATGAGCAACCTGAACCACAACAACAGACTGTCATGCCTTCGGGCCAGTCGGGTGTTGAGCGTGCAACCCTTTATCTCTCCAAGATCGGACCTATCTCTGAAGGGAGCAGGAACTCTTCACTCTTCGGCCTCGCTGGTCACTTGTTTGCTTTCGGCCTCGACGAGTCGATGGTGATTGCACTGCTCCAGCAGTGGCAACTTGCGAATGTCTCACCACCTTTGACTCTCACTGAGGTCACAAGCTTGGTGAGGTCATCAAACAAGAATGGTACGCCAAGAGAGCCAAAGGGTGAGTCAGAGTTCAGGTATGAGCCTATTGAGCACACTGATGAGATGGTGCTCGATGTCAGAAAGCTTTGGGAGTCGGCTCAGTCACGCAAGAAGTATGAACTCAAGGATGTTGACTTCAACGCACCTGGTCTAATCTCAGAGATCCTTGCTCGTAATAAAGAACTTGCTGAGTCATGGCTACCAGAACTTGCGTTTGCAAGTGCTCTTGCAACAATGTCTGCTATCACCTGCGGAAAAGTCACTGCTGAAGGCACGCATCCAAATCTATTCATGGTCGGTCTTGCACCATCGGGTGCAGGCAAGGACTTTGGACGCAAACTCACGCGGGACACTCTGTATCGTGCAGGGTTCTCGGAGGTGCTTGGCGCTGAAGTCCTTTCATCTGGTGAAGGCTTTGTGAAGTCACTGGAGACTCAGAACGTGCAACTGTTCCAGCTTGATGAGATAGCTGAGATGTTCGGAGAGATGGGTGATGCCAATCATTACATGGCAAAAACTGGAAAGCTTCTCAAGCAAGCTTACTCGTCGTCCGGTGATCCAGAATGGAAGCCGAACTGTCGCGCCGATGCCAAGAACAACATTGTCGTCTGTGAACCGTTTCCGATTATCTACGGAACGACAACTCCTGATCTCTTTTACTCTCGGTTCTCTCCTGACAGCGTCAATGATGGACTGCTAGGTAGACTTCTGATATTTAGCCAGGAGCACTACGACATTTCACTCGGCCGCATCTACCAACAGATGACTGCAACTGAGAGCATCGTTGACAAAGCAAAGTCTTGGAAAGATGCAAGTGCTCACGGCAACCTGCCTCCTGAGTCGTTCGCTGGAAACCGGCTGAGCTGGACGTTTAGCCAAGAATCGAAAAACGAATTGCTTGCTCTGTCCGATGAGATCAAACTCAACTCAACACGCGGAAAAGAAAACACAGGTCTTTGGAGGCGTACCGCTGACAAGATCCAGAAACTTGCACTGCTGTTTGCCTGCTCAAGACTTGGGCCAGTTCAGGATGGGGTCGTTGAGGTTGCTGATACCCTGCGTGCGATTCTAATCGTCAAGCGTTTGACCTATCGGAGTATTCACAAAGTTCAAACAGAACTGGTGAAGTCACAGGCTGATGCAGATCGTCAGAAAGTGCTCACTGCACTGAAGAATCGCGGTGGTCGGATACCTAAAGGCCGAATTAGCGTGTACGACAAGCTGTCAAAAAAGACTAGAAAAGATGTCATTGAGGATTTACTTGAGTCGGACCGTGTGCGACTTGAGCAGGGTAAAGACGGTGTTTTGTACTATGTGCTCAACACTTGAGGGCCACATGCTTGACACTTTGGGCCATCTGGCTAATATAGGGGCATCTCCTTGTGGTTGAGGATAGTTTGGCAAATGAGAGAGTGGTATGGGAAGGCGAGGGAAAGCCCCGGCACATCCGACCCTTGCGAAAATCGAGGGTCATTACAAAGAAAAAGCAAGAACAAGAATCTTGCCAATCGAAGCTATAGATGGTCGCCCCAAACCCTCTCTCGTTTGTCAGGCAGATGAGCTAACGCTCCAAATATTTAACGACACCTGCGATTCTATGCAGCAGATGGGATGCCTGAGCGAACAGGATGGTCCCATCATAGAAACCTACGCATGCAACTATCGAGAGTTGCTGCTGTGCATTCAAGCCATGCGTAAGGACGGGATCGAAATCGAAAGCCAGCGAGGTGGTGGTAAAAGTACCGTCCACGCGGTGAACTATCACCGCTTCCTGGCTAACCACATGAAACTGCTGCAAGAACTTGCACTCACACCATCCGCGCGGACTCGTTTAGCTACTCCACAGGGTCCAAATCAAAGTGACAAGGTAGGTCAGTTGCTTGAAAAACTAGGCGGCAAGTGATGTCGTTTGATTTTGAGCACTACCAACCAATGGAAGAGATGGATCAGTACATTGAGGATGTGCTCGCTGGTGAGATCCGAAGTTGCAAGACGGTCAGCAATGCAATTGAGCGTCACATCCGCGATCTTGAAAAGCAATGCACCGATGACTTCCCATATTACTTTGACCGTGAATATGCAGAAGCAGTAGTCTCGTTTTTTCCGGTGATGATCAAGCACTCCATCGGGCGTGACGTTGGTCAACCACTAGTCTTGCAACCGTGGCAAGTGTTTGCTGTTGCTTCCATCTTTGGCTGGAAAAAAACATCCGATGACTGTCGAAGATTTTCAAAGGCAATGGTTTCTCCTGCACGCAAGAACGGTAAGTCAACCCTTGCTGCAGCTATTGCATTGTTTGCTGGCTCGATGGACTACAACCCAGTCAGCAAAGGCTTTGAAAACGTAGCTCAGGTGCTCCTTGCAGCTACAAAGAAAGAACAAGCCAGTCGAGTTGTCTTTGCTGAAGCATGTCGCATGCGTGCTCAGTCAGAGGAATTGTCTTCGATGAGCACGCTGAAGAACAACCAGATATTCTTCAAGCATAACCAAGGCTCGATATTCTGCGTTGGTTCAGACAAACCACTTGATGGATTCTCTGCATCACTGACAGTCATTGATGAACTTGCAGCGTTCCGAAGCGATGGAGGACAGAAAGCATTCGTCGAAACGATGTTGACCCAAGGTGGTGCTAGATCACAACCACTGACTCTGTTCATTACCACAGCAGGTAACGATAATTCGTTTCTGTGGCTTGAACAATACAACTACGGCAAAGGTGTTGTCTCTGGAGATTTCGACGATGAGAGTTATTTCTTCCTCAACTACGAACTCGATGAAGATGACGATGTCTACGATCCCGAAAACTGGATTAAGGCAAACCCGTGCCTCGGCGTGACCATCATGCCTGAATACCTCGAAGACCAAGCCAAGCCTGCTAAGACAGATGTCATCGTTGAGCGTCGATTTAAGAAGTATCACTGCAACATCGTGACATCAAGTAACTCTGCTGCATTTGACCTGGAGCAATGGGATGCTTGTGCAGGCGATTTCTCCGATTGGGAGGATGCTGATGCAGTTGGTTGCGGTGTGGATCTCGGAGGCAGGGATGACCTAGCCGCGTTTTCCTTGGTAGCACGGTTTGAAACAGGTGAGTTCACGCAAGTTGATGAGCACGCACCTGAAGTCCCAATCTACAGGTACGAGGCCAGAACGTGGCAATACATCTCTACTGATACCACGCGAGACATCACGCAAAGACCGTTTGCTGACTTCATTGAGAAGGATCTCATCAGGACCACAAGGTTCCCAACCAATGAGCTAGAAAGAGATTTGCTGAGAGAATGTCAGAAACATCGATGTTATGATGTTGCCTACGATCCTTACAACTCTCAGAGCACAGCAGAAAGGCTAGAAACAGAAGGTCTTGAGCCAGCATCGATGACGCAGTCATGCAGGTATCAAAACGAACCAATCCAAGAACTGCGTGCATGCATTGCTGACGGCCGATTCCTGCACGATGGCAACTCATGCCTGAAGTGGATGATCGGAAACGCAGTGCTCGTTCATGACCGTCAAGACAGAGTTATGTTCGACAAAAAAGCCTCGGCTGAGAAAATTGACGGTGTTGTGTCTATGACAATGGCTCTTGGTCGCGCGATGCATGCATCATCCAAATCAAATGGCTACTTTACATATTAGGATCGCAAAATGTTTATCAGCAAAGTAGGCGAGATGTTTGCCCAAGCAACGTCGAACCTCAAAAACCCTTCGGACTGGCTTGTCCAGATGCTTGGTGGTGGTGAGTCCTCCAGTGGCATCCCTATCACCATGCGTAGCGTCTTGGGAATCCCAGAGGTGTTCAACGCGGTCAGCAAGATCAGCGGTCACTTGGCTCAGATGCCTATCATCTGCAAAGAGATGAAAGACGGTAAAGAGACGCCGTTCCCTAGTGACTTTGGTGCTAAGGCAATACGCAACCCAAACGAGTATTTCACCAAGTTTACGCTGCTTGAAAAAGTCATGCTCGATGCTTTGCTGTATGGCAATGGCCGAGCCTACATCGAGCGTAACAGCCTCGGTCAACCAGTCGGCTTGGTTCCAATTCAAGCAGAGGATACGACAACCGTTGTTGCCGAAGGCGAGCGATGGCACTTGGTAAGCATCGACGATGGAACGGCAGCAGGCACATTGAAAGCAGAGTCAGGTCGGGATCGGACAATGTACCGACTGCCAGATCGTGATGTGCTCGTCGTCATGGGGCTTTCGCGAAATGGATGGTGGGGAGAAAGCCTGCTAGACATCATGCGTGATCAGTTTGGTCTTGCCATAGCTGGGGCTGAAGCATCTGGATCGACGTTCAGAAATGCGGGGCGACCGGGTTTGCTGCTGGAAGCACCACGCGGAGCCTTCAGGACTGCAAAGGAAGCTCAAGACTTCTTAGATCAATTCAATGAGGCTCATGAAGGACTTGACAATACTGGCAAGACCGGAATGATCAGGGAAGGCATGAAAGCACAAGTCTTGCCTCATGACAGCAACAGTACGGGGTACGTTTCTCAGCGTCAGTTCGGGCGTGAAAGCCAAGCTATCATCTTTCTGCTTGAGACAGTCCTCGGTGATAACTCAGGTGGATCTTACAAGTCTGTCACAGAGCGTCAGTCAGCATACTTGACCAACTGCCTTGGTCGATGGATTGCAAAGATTGAGAACGAATGCGACCTCAAGCTACTTAGCAAGCGACAGAAGTCAGCAGGTTCGTTCAGATACTGCATGGACGCAAGAAGCATCTATAACAACAACCTTGAGTTTCTTGCAAGCTACACATCAACCTTGCGTCAGCAAGGAGTGATCTCAGGTAACGAAGTGCGTGCTATCCACGGCATGAATCCTGTTGAAGGTCTGGACGAAGACTACTACGCAGGCAGCGGAAATATCCCACAAGACAACGACCTTGCAAAAGGTGGCGAAGAACCAGAAACTCAAATCGAGGAAGATCAAGATGAAACTTGAAACCAATCCAACAGCTAAAACCATCACCATGCGTGGTGGCATCGGAGACTTTGAGAACCATATTTCAGCAGACGACTTCCTAAGTGCTCTGTCTGAGCATGCTGGGGAAGATGTCACCATCTTGCTCGACAGCGAGGGTGGCAGCGTGACTGACGGGCTGTCGATCTACAACGCAATCATGCAGTACAGCGGCAACGTCACAGTTCACATTGACGCAATCTGTGCAAGTATTGCAACGGTCATTGCATGTGCTGCTGACCGCGTTGTTATGAACTCAAATGCAAAATTCATGATCCATCGTGCCTGGACAGTCGCGATGGGAAACAGCGTCGAATTCCGAAGCATGGCCGACATCCTTGAACTCATGGATGCTGACATTGCTTCTGCATACGGAGACAAAACGGACCTGCCGGAAGATGAACTGCTTGCAATGATGGAAGCAGAGACTTGGATGTCAGCAGAGCAGGCGTATGACCTTGGATTCATCGACGAGGTTAATGAAATCAGCAGAAAGATGAAAGAACCTGAAAAGAAAGCTGAAGTCATTAGCCCTTTCTATGCAGCGGTTGCAGAGGCATCTGCACGCCGAATCCGCATGAGACTCAAGTGTGATTCTTGACAAAAATGTCAAAATAGAGTAAATAGGCAAAAATGTGGACGGGCGTTTTACCGTCCGTTCGACAAATTGAAAACAAGGATCAGAAATGAATCTGCAAGATATCCAGAACAGGCTTGCTGAAATCTCAATCGATGTGGAAGCATTGATCGAGGTTGCAGGCGACAGTCCATCTGCGGAGCATCAAGACCAAATTCTTGCCCTCAACAAAGAGGCGCAGGAACTTGAAGCAAAGCACGATGAAGCGAAGAAATTTGAGAAGGCAAAAGCTGAGATCGTTGCAAGGCGAAAGCTTGCAGCGGAGGCAGCGGACGCACCAGCGGCTGGTGTTCAGCCAAGTGTTTCGGAAGACCTCCCCAAGGAAGAAAACAAGATGGCAATTCCAGCCAAAGCTCGATACGCAAAATCACGCCACTTCGCCAACAACGAAGATGCATACGAATCCGGCATGTTCTTGGCCGCTATCGGCGGAAGCAAGAAAGCTCAAGACTTCATGGCCGCACAGTCTCTGACAAATGCTGAGGGCGGTTTTTCCGTTCCTCAGCCCTTGTCGGATCAACTGATTAACCTGGTTGAAGAATACGGCCACGCGCGACAAAGTTGTCGTCGGGTTGTCATGAGTTCTACGACTTGGAGCGTTCCCAAGATTGCTGGACACAGTGTCATTTACTATCCAGCAGAAGCTGCTGCAATCACTGAGTCAGACCTGACTTTCAGTCAAGTCACTTTGACTGCCAAGAAGATGGCCGGGCTTGTCAAGATGTCATCTGAAATTTCTGAAGATAGCATTTTGTCAATGCTTGATACCGTAATCGAAGATTTGGCTTGGGGCTTCAGCAAGGCTGAAGACGACAATTTGTTCACTGGTGGTTCCATCTACACAGGTGGCATCGAAGGTGACGCAAATGTTGCAGACACCAACGTGGCATCGGTCGGAGCACTTGCTCTTACTGACCTGACTGCAATGGTGGTTGCCAGTGGTCAAGAGCGAGGACTGAATCCCAAGTTCTACATGAACCCCACTTTGTGGAACGGTCAGGTTCGCGATCTGCTCAACGCTGCTGGTGGAAACGCCAGTGCAGACGTTGCTTCGGGCGTTCAGCGAAGTCTCTTTGGTTACCCAGTAGAGCTTTGCAACGCTGTACCGGGTGCTTCTTCATCGACTTCCGGCGACCTGCTTGCAGTCTTCGGTGACCTGAGCGTCAGTCACTACTTCGGTGATCGTCGTCAGTTGAGCTTCAAAGTGCTCGACCAGCTTTTCGCGGTCAACGACCAAGTGGGCGTGGTTTGCACAAGTCGCATTGATATTGCTGCTGCTGCACCTGAAGTTCTCTCCAAGATCACGATTACTTGATCATGAGAGTTAAAATCTTAAAGCCCTGCCTTGGTCATCAAGTCGGGGCCGTGGTGGTCATTCGCAACATTGGTGTTGCGAAGACTTTAATATCATTTGGCAATTGTGTGGAAGTCAAAGATGACGACAGACTGGACTCTGATACGAACGTCAGCACCAAGCGTGCTGCCGGTAAGTCTAAGCGAAGTAAAGTCTCATCTAAGACTAAGCTCAAGTGATACCACTCATGACACTAATCTCACGCTGCTAATTGAGGCAGCGGTGGAGCGTCTTGAGCAAGACCTTGATCGTCAGGTTATTACAGCAAGCTTTCGCATTACTCGGTTTAATTGGGGAAGCGATACTGCTGAGGTCAAACTCCACAAAAAAGCAGTTTCATCAGTCACTTCCGTCGAATACGTTGACGTTGATGGTAATGATGTAACTCTCGCAACTGACAAATACATCTTGGACAAAGGAAGATGCAGCATCTTCCCTGCTGCCGGTACGACTTGGCCTGAAGTCTACGCAGACGACCCTAGTGGCGTTGCAATTGACTTCTGCGCAGGTTATGGGTCAGAGGCCAGTTGCGTACCAAGTCTATTTAAAACAGCAATCATGCTTGGTGTAGGCAAGTGGTTTTTCGATCCTGCCCAAGAGGGATCTGCACTTCACAGTCAAGAGGTTGCTTACGAGCGTATTGTTGCTCTTCTCGCGAGGTCGTCCTATCCATGAGTATCAGGAAAAGGATTGGATTCAGGCGGCACTCAGCAACATTTTATCGGCATGATGGCTCGGTTGATGCTTACGGTCAACCAACATACGCGGATGATAGCTCGTGGAGTATTGTTACCGCAGGATGGCCTTGCGAACTAATCACAACGGTTGGTGGTGAAGTCCTGCGTGGAAGAATGGTGACTGAGAAAACAACTCACGTTGCATTCGGTGAGTTCTTCGGCATTGGTGAGATCACTGTCAAAGACAGATGTATCATCGATGGTGTTAAGTACGGAATTACAAACACATCAGATCCCGATGGGATCAGCATGGAGATCCGCGTGGAACTCAGAGGTGAAAACAACTAATGAGTTACGCAAAACGTGCTGCACAAGCAGCGGCAGAGATCATAAGCCAAAAGCCTGGACGCAAAGGGAAAAAAGGTGTTGTTGTAAACATCTTGTCTAACGACAAAGAAATTAGGAAAATGATTGAT
>Ga0233412_10001442_pt1 | contig 12349 bp, 14 predicted proteins | sample Na_anoxic_4_MG_FD_180667 | JGI IMG/M metagenome (GOLD analysis project Ga0233412, IMG submission 180667) | Seawater microbial communities from Saanich Inlet, British Columbia, Canada - Na_anoxic_4_MG | ecosystem: Environmental > Aquatic > Marine > Inlet | place: Canada: British Columbia... | reverse complement strand
ACATAGGCAATCCATTGCCCCCTAGATATTCCGTGGGAAGCAGCCTCTTTGAAAGACATGGATTTTATTTTCATTTTAGTTCACAAAAGTAGTTGATAGCGTTCCATTCGTCGCACGGATATATGTATCACTATTAAGAGACATAGTGACCAACTCGGCTTGTGTGGCAGGGCGATATGTTCCGAGTTCATCGGCGCCGCTGGTCTTGACCCAGACAGATCGGCGATCCAAGCACGAAACATTGTCGTACACATGGTTGACAATGGCTACCCACTCGCTTAAATCGGTGTTATATCCGACGCGAGTTATATTGTGCATGACAATACCGTCCATGTCCTCGGCTGTGCCAGCGGCTGTATTCCTATACCAGAAGCAGTATTGGGCAAATGCCGTAGCTGTCTCTAAGACAGCGGGCGAGATATTCCTATCTAAAAACTTATTCCAGTGAACGGGTGGGAGTTCGGGGCTACAGTTACCAGCGGCATCACCAGACTTTGCGACAGTAATAGTACTTCCAGAATTACCCTCAACGCCCGCGCCATCCCATCCTAAAAATCCAACCTTAATTGTTGTTGATCCAGAATTAACATCGACATAAGGGCAACTTGCCGGTGCATCCGTACAGTCGTCGCATATCGAATCACTGCAAGTATCTGCATACTGAATCAAGTCGTAATCAGATTCCAAGTTTCCAGTTGTCCCACGTTCAGCCAAGGTATAACAGCAACCATTGTCAATAAGCAGGATAATCGGGTCGGCAGAATTGGCGTTATCAAATATACCTGTATTTAGATATAAGTCGGGAAGTGAACTTGTATCGCAGGTTTCCCACCTGTCCATAGTATCGCCGCTGTCGCCACCAGAATCCCCACTGTCGCAGCAGCAGCCGGTCTTGCGATAGACGCTTATTTTCCCATTAAACGCATTGAGGACGCTAACCATCAAGTCACCAGAACCGTCATTAGCGCAGTTCACATCTGTCACATAGTTACCCGATGGAATGGGCGTGCCTGTATTACCGCTGTCACCCGATTGCGGGTCATCTTCGCAAACATCACAACTATCAACAACCTCTGATACGGTTACGCCAGTAGTCAGCGAGTGCTTAACATTAACCTCGGCCAAGTAATAACAGAGCGTTCCGTCATTTGCGGTTGTTATCTTGACAACAATAAAGTTGCCCTCACCCTCTTTAACGCCACCGCCAGCAGCAACGATACCGTCAGCAATGTCTGTTGGTAGGTAAATATCGTGGAACTTCTCTTGGTCAGTACAGTGAATCCACCGATCAACACCCGTCTTGGGTAAAGGTGGCATTGTTTCTCGTAAAGCATCTGCGTCTAATTGCAGGGTTAATTTACCGTCTACCAACTCCCAATCGAAATAACCATCGGCATCAAAGTGTGTAATGGGCTGGATTGGCGTAGAATGGTGAGGGGCTTCAATCTCCCTAATGCGACCGCCTAGACGGGCAATCTCTCGGGCCATAGCCTCAAGTCGCCGTTCCAATGCAAAGTTATCGTTCTCTTTTCTTCCTTCGTCAGCCATTAGTATCCACAGTCAGGTATTAGATTAGCAACCGTAGTGAACGTCGTATGTGGATAACGATACAACCAAACCGAGTTTGCCGCAAGTGTGTAGCCAGGAACGGTCTGCGTACCCTCAAGCGGCATCTGAACATACTGGATGCACGTTAATTTATTTGTTTTCCAGCCGCCGACCATTTCAGTGAACTTGAGGTGGCCTGACCAGAATGTTCCGGCAGGTGTTTTATGTGCCTGTGTCTCAACCCCGTCACATCGCAACGACTTGATCCCCTTGGATGAACCATCAATCGTATAGGCAGATGTGTTGATTCTACCAACCATCGCATCGAGATTAGCATCGTTAGCAGGGTTGCTCTCCCATACGCCGGGTATGCGGTAAGTCTTAATAGGCACAGGTCGCTTAATTCGCTGCCTGACCTGAACGCCAATACCTTCCGTGTTACAGAAGTTGCCGCTATCACCACTGTCGCCACTATCAATTATGTCCTGAGTCTGAGTACCTTGCGTAGTGAACCCGATAGAAACGCTTGCCGCACCAGGAGAACAGTCTCTTGGCCCGCGACCGTAGACAAATGTACCTTGGACGACACCACGACCGGCCCACCTACCCACACCAGACTGAACGTAGGGAGCGTCGGCACTCGGCCCGCGTGTTGTCTTTGTAGTCCCAGAAAGTGTCTGAATTGCGTTGTCCACAGCTTCCCATAGGTCTACCGTGTTCTCGTCAATTCCTTGGATAATGAATGGGTATGTGTACCGGTCTTGATGGTCGTCCTGATATCCAATTTCAGCCTGCTCGGAGAAGTTTCCAGCAGATTTACCAAACTGAGTTGACCCGCTATCGCCACTATTGATAGACTCGGCATCGTTCGCATCGGTATTGATAACACCGGTAAACCGGCAATTAGCCGTGTACGGTATAGTTTCGGCCTGTGTCTTTGCCTTGGTACTCACGCTCTCAAAGATAACATCGCCCGAATAACTGACATTGTTATTGAGGGCAAGCACGGTATCAGTCAGGGTTGTACCCGACTTGATAACAGACAACTCACGCATGTTCTCAGCAGGATAGGAACCCTGAATAGTAAACTTGCCTACGAGGTCACGGCTGGCGACAAACTGGATAGCACCAGATCGTCCCATCGGATCATACAAGTGTAGTTTCTGCGAGAATGACGGGCTAATCACATCGGCCTTGAGCCAAAGTCCACCGTCAACCCGAATCTTAGCGCCAGAGATACCAGCGTCTTTTGTTGATGCGTTTCTTAGCGACAATTGCCGTATCCTGTGTCAAATGAACGCCTGTTTACAGTTGGGTCGTTACCGTCAACATAAGCCGATTCATCCTTGAACCCGACTCCACGATTAACATACAAAGCACCTTGAATCTTCTCTTTCAGTATGTCAAAGTCTCGCTTGAGTTGTTGGGAATCGTTACGGTCGCGGTCGAGGTAATAAACACCACCCGTATTTAAGGCAGGAATAAGTATCTTCTCGGGTACGCTAATCTCTACGGTTGCCTCAGTTCCCGCTGTCCACATAGCCACTTCACTCTTGATGGTGAACAAGACTTTGTAGGCAACATCTGGAACGGGCCAAATATAAGCCTTGTCTTGAGTCTGGAACCCTAGCGTTGTAGGTTGGGACGGGCTAATTGCAGGGTCGTTATCAGCCAGGACAAATCCACTTCTTAGTGGAACGCCAACACCATCGCCTAACTGCCTAGCAATCGTGTCGTAGTCAACTAGGTCAATGCGTGGCCCTCGCTTGGTTAGCACGCGCTTCCATACGGAACCGTCAGCAGTGGGAGCGTTCGATGAACTAGATGTATGGTCGGATGTTGCTACCCAGAACTTATCGTCATTGGAAACAAGGTCAATGCCCTTCAAGTAGGATGTACTTGTGGCCCATGCCCCTTGATCCGTGTACGAGATTTCACACCTAGATACCTTCTCTGGTCTAAACTGGTCAGCCCATGTCGCGTTAAGCGTGGTTAAACTAAGCTCAGGATTGTTAGCGGTAACAGCCACCGCTGTAGTATCTTCAAGACTGTACTCATCGGTTAACTCCATGTCGCGCAGCATGGATTGAAGGGCAAAGTCTAACTCCTCGTTATCGAAGTCGGAACCCGCCCTGCGTGCCGCCGCTAGTAATCGTTTGCGTATCTGCTTAAGTTCCATTATTTGCCCCTGAACACAAGTTTAACGTGACCGACAGCCTGTGCGTCTGTACCCGCGTTAAGGATAAGTTTAGCCCACCTCTGGTCGCCATCCGTATAAGCACCTGTTAGCGTGTCGGTGAATATGGCATAGAAGTCCACATCAGAGCTTGCAACCTTAGCGCCGGTCAACGTGTCATCGACAGTACCCGTTGGATAAACCAACGAATATATCTCCACGGTAAAGACCGACCCCGCAAGGGCAGAGAAGTCAATCAGACCAAGCAAGTCAGTAGCTTGCGATGCTCTAAACATATAGTCGGCGCCAATGGCAATCTCGACTTCTGGTATTTTTAATATGTCAGACATAAAAAGAAAGTGGGTCGCTAAACCCACTTGCTCGTATATTTACCAACCAACCGCAAGAACGGAAACCTTCTCTGTGGAAGAACCATTGCTTGAAGTAACTGTGATATTCGGGCCTGCTAGTGTTCCGTCAGCCAACTCAGTTTCAATAACCGAGAAGTATTCAGAAACAACAGCACTAGGATCATTGTGCGTGACCATTACGATACATCGAGTCATGCCAGTATCAAACTCAGCAGTTCCAGATGCAAGCGTAAGCGTGTCAGCCTTAATTATCAAGCCACCACCACCGGGTACTTTTCCATTTAATGCCATGTTAAGGCTCCTTGTTAGGAAAAAGTAGAACCGGACGGGAACGCCCCGCCCGGCAATACCATTCAGTGTTTAGGTAACTGCGGTGTAAAGGATGCTTGTCCAAGGTCTGTTTGTCCAGAATCGGTATTCAAGATCAACTAGAGCCTGTTCAGCGTCGATAGCACCTTCGGAATAATCAGGCAGGCTTACGAACTCGCCCAACTGGAAGTTAGCACCGTCATTCGTCTGGAAGCACCAATCGCCCATGTCTGCCATGAACACGTTGTCGCTCATGTCAGGGTCAGCCGTGACTACTGCTGAGTAATCCTTGAGGCCGGGGTCATAAGTGATAAGAACGTCACCGTACATAACTGACTCACTCAAAATACCTGTGAGAGCAGCCTCTGGCGTGTTCTTGTGAATGATTGTGCCACCCTTGGTCAAGGCTTCTGCCTTAACGGTCAGGTACAAGGATTTTGGAAGCAAGCAGAGGCCAACGCCTTTGCCAGTATCCTGAATACCCTGCGTAATGTTTGCATCGTCAATCAATGCAAGGTTGGCAGTCTTAGCGCCTGTGACACGATTACTATCGTAGTAAGTCACGCTTGTACGGTCGATGCCGTAAAGTGTGTTAGTCGTATGACAGACATCGTTGACACCTGACTGTTCTGACCAGTACGCCTCAGCATCCTGATCGGAAGGTGAACCCTTCCACAGTTCGTCAATCAGGTTATCGAACATGTCCTGAACAGCAATACCTACTGCATCAGAAACAACGTCGGCAACCTTGTACTTGCCTTTTGCAAGACGCAATGTGGATTTCCACACGATGACCGCGTTTTGCTTGTGTGTCCACTTGACGAAACCAGTTTTACGTTTCTGGTCTTGCGAGTTGGACGTTGGGGTAGAAACTGTAGCGGTCGTGTCACGAACAGTTAAGTTCTTGACCGAGCCAGAGTTTCCACCTGTTTGAACACCGGCAACATGGACACGTTCAGAACCAGAGAGGTTTTCTCTCTTAGCCTTGCTCATGTTTGTACCACCGATGATTGAGCCTTTGCCGTTAAGCAAGCCGTGGGCTACTTCACGAAGGCCACCCTTTTGACCGCTTTGAGCAGCAAGGAAACCTAGTAGTGGTGATCGAACATATTGCTGTGATACGAAACCTGGAATAAATTGCTCACGCGCGTAGGCGCGGGCATTTGTACGGACTAGTGTTGAATCTGCCATCGCAGAACACTCCTATTAAGGAGCGCCTGTGTCTATTCCGAGAAATACTTTGCTTCTATCTCATCCATAGATAGCTCTTTGTACTCGTTGGAACCATTTACAACAGGCGCTGATTCAGTTGAAACTGACGCGCCCTCGGCTGAGTCCGGTGCTTTCTTGGATTGAGTAGATTTGCTAGTGACAGGTGCTTCGGTCTTACCCTTGGCCCTAGCCATTCGCCGCATGTAGCCACCCGCTGTTTGACCCAATTGTGAGTCTGGAACGCCGGGATTATCCTCGCGGGCTAACTCAAATGCTCTTTCCAAAGTGTCCGTGTAATTCACACCGGGATACTCTGATTGAAAGTTACTTTTGTGTGTAACCTGCTCTAACTTACTCTCTAGGCTTCTCACTGTATTGACCAATTCCTCTGTGGAACTAGCTACAACATTTGTTACCTGAGAGCGAGTCTGGTAGTCATCATCGTCAACGTCATCGTCTGCTGGAGCGTTCTTTGCTTCAAGCATTTGCTTGAGTTCTGCAATTTGACCCTCTAGCGGGCGAATCTTATTGCCGATTTCCTGTTGAATCTGCTGCCTGCCTTTATCAAAGCCCTCATCTCTAGTTGGCTCATCACTGGCTGACATATCCATTTCAGGTTCGGTGACTGTTTCTGCTACTTGCTCTACTGAATCCTTGTCGTCTGACATAAAAAGCGACTCCTGCTTGGTGTGATTTCCAGTGTCTCACTCATTGACCTTGTAGTTACGCTTGCAGTGAGCCAAATTAGCTATGCGTGCGTCGTTCCATTGGGTGTAAGTGTTCAACCTTGTTCATTGACCTGCGTACCTTGGACATTTTGATTAGGAACCATTCCTAATCTTTCTGATTCGATATCTGGGTCGTAGCCAAGTCGCTCTTGTGCGGTAGTTGGACTGACGATTCCAGCTTGATAGTCATTTCTAACCTCGTTTTTCAATTGCTCACGAACCTGGCCACCGCCAGATACGACCTCTACCCCGACCTCCCACTCCATATTCTTAGCTCTTAGACGCACCGCGTCAAGGATTTCTTTTGGAAACTGGTCGTTCCACTTTTTCCACATGAATAGGGGTAGCCACTTGTTCATGGCATGTACACGGAGGCGGGTAAGCTGCCTAATGGCATGTTCCGTCTGAATCGACTTAAACCCGACAACACCCTTGGCGGCTGATTGGAGTGTTTCCAACGCACGGCCACTGGTGCTTGCCGAGGGTAAGCGACCTTGCAAGGCTTCTGTATTACCCGATATATCGTCATGTAGCGTCAGAGCCATTTGAAGCATCTGGAACGCACTTTCTGGCATGGGGGGAGGGGCTACCATAAAGCCCTTGCCGCCATTGAGTACCGGAGCGTACTTCTCGTATAAGTTACTCTCAATAGCGTATTGCCTGCCAGGATGGGCATGGCGAGTCTCGCTAAACTCCTTGAGGCTCTCCCAAACATCGCTTGGATATAACTCAGACCACGATCTGTAATACTTGAAATGGTCGAATAGAATGGAACTCATCTTATTGATAAGTGCATCAATCCACTCAAGGGCATCTGGTTCACCAATACCGTAGGGCTTGTATGCCTCGGGTATGTTCTTCATCCAGATGATAGGAATGTCTTTGTGCTTGTTTTCCATGTCGCTAACAATGCTGTCACCGACTATCTGGAATTGACGGATACCTCGTCGCTTAGGCCAGCCCTTGCCACCCTCTTTAACTGGTGTTTCAGTAGCAATACCATCCTCATCTGCAAGGAACATGGTTTCGCCATCTTCTGAGAAGGCCACCCGTCCGAACTCGATAGCATCCTCAACGGACATATCGTATCGTTCGTTACGAACCCAGAACGTCCAGATATACACCATTGGTCGCTCAAAGCGGTCAACAATGTACCTGTTCGTGGCATCTAGTGAGAAGCAATCCTCAAAGATTCCCATTTCGTGACCGGCTGTTGCCGCAGCAATCTTATCTGCCGCATCTGGATACTGTTCTTTGGCTTGGCCTACTGTTACAAGTTCTCGGCAAAATGCGTAATCAGCCTCTGTAATCCTAGTAGCGCCGTTCGGGTCAATCCAAACATCCTTTATGTGTAAGATTTTAGTCTTATCACGCATGGTTTCCTTGTCCCACAAATACAAGGATGGTTGCCAGCCCAAAATGTTGTTATTCAGCAGGCTATCCATAGCCCACTGATCCCCATCGTCCTCGTCCCAAAGTATGTCTAAGTTGTTCTGTAAGACCTTAGCGACAACCGAATCATTAAGAGTAAGAAAGTCCTCGGGCCTAAGAAGTGGTGCGCTTGGTTCTGCCTGTGGGTCGTCGGGGTTGACCACGGGTTCAAGCATGGGGGTAACACGCTCAACAAACGCTGGTGATACGGGAAACGCCTCTTTGTCTGGTTCATTTATCAACCTTGAAAAATCAAACCCCTGCTCCTCCACTCTTACTCCTGAGTCTCCACCGCCCAGTCCTAGTTCATCTTCGACAGGTGGCCTCTCCGAAAAGATAACACCGTCGTCCATAGCACGCTCGATGGTCATCAACCCCTTACGGGTCATAAACAACTCATCATCCAGTGCGTTTTCTCTTGGCTTCAATACAATGCGTGGCCTCTGCTCAATTTGAACGGAGGTGAGCGCGATTGTTGACTTCTGGGTTTTCGGCACTACGAAACTAGAGTGACCACGTTGCGTGTTGTAGTCGTAGTTACCAAGGTACTGATGATTGTTCTTTTCCGCGCGAGGGATAAACCTCTCACGGAGACTATCAGCTTCCCTTACATACCCCTGAGCCAGTTCAATCAGTTTGTTCTGCGGGCTTGGCATTTTCGCTCTTTCTTATTGCGGCAATGATATTCGGCTTACTTGACCGCCCATCTACACCATCAACTTCTAATTTGGCAGCATGGACAAGTAATTGCTTCTGGGTCATTTCCTGCAAGCCAACCTTCTCGTTTGGCGACTTTTTCTCTTGGACAGCGAATATCTCAATAGAGTTATCGCTAATCTCTCTCACCTGCACCGTTTGACCAATAAAGGCTTTCATAACCTCGTCTTGGTCTGGTAATGCACTGAATAGCCTGGATACGGGCAACCCGTCGTCATCAAACCATGCCAGCGTCTTTAACCCAACCTTTTTACCTCTCATAACGGGCGATCCTCTCTGGTGATAATTACACTATCGTCAGATTGTGTATTAGTATGTACTTTCGGTTGCGGATTGTCAATACCTAATTTTTGACCTAATTGAACACGCACACCGGCCATCATATCATTCATCTTCTTGTCAAAGTCTGCTTGGTGTTGTTCCATTCGTTTCTTTGCCGAGTTCTTGGCCGATGTTAGACCTTGATTTATTGTCTCCTCGGTTAGTATAACAGTATTCCTACGGCTTGCATACCAACCCGCATAGAATCCACCACAAAACCCTATAATTATTCCTATTAGTGCTGCGATTGTCATTTGAATGTTTCCTTTCTATCACTAGAGTCTTTAATTATACCGCCGAATGTTTCGGCAATTCTGCGCACTTCGTCAATATGCTCAAAGCACTCCTCGGGTACAAGGAATGTTGGGCTGGTAGTCATTCTTCCCCGTGCCGTTAATATATACCCCATCATAGCTTGGCTACTGTCACTTAGGTCAGCCGACACAAGCATTGGGCCAGCAATCTTTACATCAACCATCATCGGACTAACCACCTCGTTAATCCGTTGAAGTAGGTACTGCTTGGGCGTTCTCTTGCCGAAACCGGCCTTTGATATAATATCGACAACCATAGTTAATCTCCTTCGGGGGAATACACATCGCCCTTTGGCGTGTTGTGCATGGGATTAAAGCATACAAGGTATCTTACACTGTCGCAAGCGTGGTTATTTGCATCTTCAAACTTGTCGTTAGGGTCGGGGTTCCAGTTCTTATCCTGCTTGTACCGCCATGAACTATGGTCACTTATCGTATAAACGCAAGTATCGAAGAATATGAGCTTGCGATTTTCAAAACGCCTACGAACAATCTCAACCATAGCAGCCTCGCCCATGAGGTGGGTATGAGCGCCTTTCTGTACGGGAACGCCATTTTTATCGAATTGGGTAGCAATTGAATCCCCACCGCCCTGTGGGGTTTGGAATGTGGCAGGGTCAATGATAAGTGGGCTTGCAGTACACGCTTTCATAAACCTACGCCGGTCGTTACGAGTGACCGGAGGGGTAGGGAAACCGCACGGTCGATATGACCACAGTTTATCCACAATTGCAGTACATACGGCAGGCACAGTCATTTCTGAGTCATACTGCTCGTCAAATATGTATATCTCCTCGTCAGGAGAGAGCGTTCCGAATTGAATGGAGTGAGGATTTCGGTAGCCCCAGTCACCAGACAGATATATCGGCCAGTAATCAGGTACAGGGAATGGCTTGCAAAGATTGCCTTCGGGTTCAATCTCAGGGATAAACTGCTTGTAAACAGCACCAAAACCAGCACGGTTTAAGCCCAATACGGACAGGTCGAACTCCTCCTTGCTGAGTTCCTTCTTCTTCTTGGCTATCGTTCCCGGTGGCATGTTATGGCAATTGTCCATCATGCAATAGTGCATGTAATAAGCATCAGGGTCGTTTTCAAGCCTGATCTTGTGCCAAGGCTCTGTGGGTAGATAGTCAATTAGCAGGAAACCCGCCTTGTCAGATGTACGCATGAGGCAGGGTCGCATCAACAACTCACGGCCAGCTTCCGTCCAAACGATACCCGTAAGCATGTCAGACTCGTATTGCTGCCAATCCTGATCTTCCGTATGAAAGACGACTGTGCATTTACCACGACCGCCAGGTAGTTTCAACTCAAGTATCGGGTTATCCCCAAACCCGTTCTCCTCCTTGTATTGCCGGTTATCGGGGAACATGCTGTGAGGCAGGTAGTCCCAGAGCCACTTGTGCGGGCCTTGCTTCAACTTAGGAAAGGTCGGGGCCATTGCCCAGAACAAGTCGCCGTTCTTGGCTACATCACGCAGGTACTTGCAAAAACACAGCCCCCACGTTGTAACGGTCTTTCCGCTTCGGTTAGCGCCACCAGCCGCATATACAGTCGGATGCCTATGCTCCTTACCCACACGGGCAAAAAACGCCTTCTGGAACGCTAGTTGTTTAGGGTTGGAGCCGTGCTTCCAATCAATAACACCGTCTGGGTCAAGAGGCTCGATAGCAGGCGCGCGGCTAGGCTTCTCGTAACGCTCGATGGCGGTCATGTCGAGATAGGCTTTCGTGTTCTCCCACCACTCAAGCGGCATGTGATCGAAGTCGCCATCCTCGATTCCATGATAAAATGCGTGTGCGTCACTCAAAATATACCCCTTGCGTCATCTATACGTTTACTTGCAGTGTCGAAATAGCCCTTATCTAGCTCAATTCCTATGAACTTACGGTTAAGATTGGCACACGCCACGCCGGTTGTACCAGAACCCATCGTGAAATCTAATACAGTTTCGCCCTCATTAGTGTATGTCTTGATTAGGTATTCCATCAACGGGACAGGCTTTTGGGTGGGATGGACGCTGCCTCTTTCAACGGCCGGAAACGATTGAACCTGCCTTGGGTATCTAAAACCAGTATTATCTTCACGTTTATTAGTATATGACCCGTAACTATCTGTCATACTTGTATTAGATTTATAGTCCCTCCCGGCCTTGTCTTTATATGGCGACCCAATCGTTTTCTGTGGATTATAAAGGCATTGTTTTGTGTAAAAAACCAATACATCCTCCTTGTCCCGCATTGGTTGTTTTTTCGCGTTTAAGTGACCCGTCCCTTTTGGTTTTTTCCAAACCCAATCATACTTAAACATCTTTATATTACTACTGATTAGCGTGGTCGTGAACGGCTGAGATGCTGTCATCACAATCGCACCATTAGGCTTAATTAGTCGCTTTAACTGGTTCCACATCGGCTCTAGGGGAATAATTGAATCCCACTTGCATCGGGTTGTCCCATAGGGCGGGTCGGTCATCACCATATCCACGCAACCGTCAGGTAGCTTAGACATCTCATCTATACACTCACCATGAATTAACCGGCTAGTCAAGCGCGTCCTCAATTCTCTGTAAGATTTCTTCCGGTATGTTCGTCATCCAAGCGTCAGAACGTCCCATTTCCTTAGATATGTGATTGGGTCGCCACTGGTCGCGGCAATCAACCTTCGTTAGTTTGTCTGTATGTGCTTTGACCGATTCGATTGATAGTTCGTCCGTAACACGGCCAATCCCATTGTTTGTGACCTTAAAGTAACAAAAAGACGCGATATGTGCCACTACGTCCCTTGGGGTTAGGTAAATCGCCTCATAGTCAATGTCCATGCACAAGTGATTCTTCCACGCCCTAGTTATCTCCTTCTGCCTGATAACCTCGTCAATCAACTTGGTGTAGTTACTATCGCTTAGGTTATTAACGTCATAACCCTTCATACGGGCTAAACTGTTGAATATCGCGTATGGATTGCGACGACTACGGATAACCAAGGCTTTCCGTGCCTCTGCACAAGGTTGGTACACATGACTCTTTAATACCTTCAAACCCTTGAGGTCGCTGTTTATCACCCGATTTATCTCGGCTTGGTTGCCGCCAGATGCTAATTTAACCTCAATACGAGCCTCATTAGCCAGCTTTAACACGGCATTGTAGACAAACGTGGAACCTGAGCGATATTCACCGTTACAGACGATTACCTTGTTCATTTCGGCTCCCATGTTAGCTTACC
>Ga0233412_10001439_pt1 | contig 12362 bp, 9 predicted proteins | sample Na_anoxic_4_MG_FD_180667 | JGI IMG/M metagenome (GOLD analysis project Ga0233412, IMG submission 180667) | Seawater microbial communities from Saanich Inlet, British Columbia, Canada - Na_anoxic_4_MG | ecosystem: Environmental > Aquatic > Marine > Inlet | place: Canada: British Columbia... | reverse complement strand
TATCTCAAAGACATAATTCATATGTCTCGAGATTCCCCAGAATCCGCTCAATAAAAGTTTGCTATCTTTTTCAACTCCATCTTTCATATATTTAACGGGCAAGAACTCCGCTTTTTTACCCCAGATCTTTGTTTCAAAATCTTCCTTGAACTGCTCTTTTTGCCGATCGACTTGATAGTTTAAATAAATAAAAAGAATACCAAGGGAAAGAGCGGTGATAGCGAAAATTGGCGAAATATTGATAGGATGATTGGCGAGATAATATGCTGTTAGAGTATAAAGCGCGGGAAGAAACACTATACATCCCCAGCAGATATAATATCCTGCTCGATCAAGTGTAATATCCAAAGTATTAAAATATCCAGTTTCCCAATAGAAAAATTTACCGATATAAATAGTTTGCAAGATTACTGTCACAAACATCGCCCAATTAAAACCGGTGTGGTGATACAGATAAAAGGCGAAAATAAGAATAATTATTTGCCAAGAGATCATGCCGAAACGGCAATTCGTCCATTGCTTAATATCAACGCCGAAAAGTGTCGGATGAAATTTAAGTCCACGATAAAATCGGAAAAGTGCGGAATGTCCCTTCTGATCATCAATTTCCTTGTCAAAATATTCGTCCTTATCCTTGCGGTAAAGATATGTAACGAAAATAAATCCAAGTAATTGACAGGTTAAAATAAAAGGGATAAAGTTTTCTGAAAAAAGATCAACAAATCGCGGTGATAAAAAGGCAATAAAACTTATTAAAATTGTTGTGACCAACCAAAATGAAAACCCATTCGCAGCATATTTAGGGATAGTTCCATCAATATTTGGTGGGCCAATGAATTTCTCTTTGGAGAGAGCAATCGAGTAATATCCAATAGCTGCAAGTGAGATGACAAATACGAATGAAATAATATTTGGAAAAAATTTGTTGCTAATAGTCGTCGATTTCTTTAAAACGGAAAATAGAATTAATGGGACAACCGCTATTAAAGAAATCGGGGCTAAATAGTTTTTTATCATTTACTTAAAAAAAATAAACATAATTTATTTTTTTTATAAACTTAAATAAAAATCTATCAACAATCATTTTCAATTATTTCTTTAATTAGATTATATTTACAAATATATGACTATATTATTTATAAATATTAATAAAATTACTGAAAATAGTAAATTATGGAATAAATATTTTGAGTTATTTTCAAATGATGAAAAAATAAAAATTAAAAAATATATCAAAGTAAATGATAGAAAACGATATTTTGCAAGTATAATATTACAAAATTATGTTATTAAAAAACATTTTAATACTAATTTTGGAAGTATTGATATTAAAAAAAATAAATATGAAAAACCATATGTTGATAATTTTGAATATAATGTTTCACATGATGAAGATATTGTTATAATTATTACAGATCCTAAAAAATCAGTTGGCATTGATATAATGTCAATTAATCGAAATATAGATATTGAATCATTAAAATTCATATTTACCGAAAATGAATATAAACAAATAAATAATTTAAAAGAATTTCTAATTTTTTGGTGTCTTAAAGAATCATATATTAAAGCTATTGGACAAGGTTTGAATTTTGATTTGAATAGAATGGAATTTAATATTAAAAATAAAGATAATATTACATTACATATTGATGGTAATATTGTACCAAATTTGTATTTTACCTATTTTATTTTTAAATTAGAATATATAGTTGCAATTGCACAACAAACTTATATTAAAACAGATAAACCAATGGAATTAGATATTGATTTTTTATAAATTTATTTTTTTCCAGTAATCATAAATTTCTAGTAAATATGACCCCCACATTCCCAACCAGTTGTAACCATTACGTCTTTCTGCTGGCAAATTATTAAATGTTTCTAAAGTATATTTATTACTATCTCTATCAAAGAAAACTGCAGTTTGGTCAGTTAATGAATAATATCTTGACCATAGTAAATTAACATTTTCGTCTGTTTGAGATAATGTAATATCTCCATCAACAATATGTTGTTTGTATCCACTTATAGAATGAGTTTCAAACCATTCACATCCACTTTTAATTGCATTTTTAATTTCATTTGATTGTTTTGATAAAGACATTAAATAAATTAATATTTGTGTACTTTCTAAACTACATATTGATTCTACTTCAAAAGACCGGCCTTTTACAGGTTGCAATGTAATTGGATCTGCTTGTTGAGGCCAAATTGTTTTTTTGCCGTCTATTGTAAATTGTATATCTAATAGACAATTTAATGATTTATTATAATTTGATTCCAATAATGAAATTTTTTCAGATTCAATCTCTTGTTTAATATCGGAATTTAATATATATTCACAACATCTTAAATAATTAATCATTGCACAATCATTTAATGTAATATTGTCATGATATCTTCCTGTTAGTGGATAATACAGTGGAATACCTCCATTATCATATGGTATTTGATTTAAAAATCCAATTAATAAATTAATGGATTGTAGACAATCAGATATTAAAGATGAAGTAGTTTTATATTTTAAATAATAATCAATTATTAATTTAATAAATGTACCAGTTCCCTCTTGAAATGATCCTCTATAGATATTATATTTTAATTGTGGACCAGTATAAGGAAATATAAAATTGTTTATATCTGTACTCCAAAAACCAGTTGTATCACCAGGTATATTTTTTGGATATTTATCTTGATACATACCGAATTGCCATGACATAATATTTCTTACAATAGTATCTATATTTGAGTCATGCAATAAATCTTCATCTATATTTAATGATATATCATTTAATGAAGATGTTTTCTCCTCTTCAGAAAGATAATTAAATTTAATAAATGAATTATATGGACGAAACTGGCTATCTGATCTTATATAACTATTTAGCATATTTTCATTATATATATATTTAATACCATCATAGTAGAATATATAGTTCATATCACCTGTATTAAAAATATGTGACATTTTGCTTGTATTATGGTCATAATAATATTTAAAATTATTATAATTAACTATTTTCAATATTTCTGACGGAGAAAGTGTTTCGTTTAATAATTTTAAAAAGTTTAATTCTTGTGTTAAATTAGTTAAATAATATAGACTAGTAATACCAATATTAATATCTTCCTTTTCAAGATTCAAGTCATTCATGTTAAATGTGTATGTTCGTTTTAACGTACTATTTATATATACTTTTATTTCATTTGCATCACGTGTAAAACATATATGTTGAAATTCATCATATGGCAATCTACCAGTATATGCTCTATATTTAGCATGTTTTCCATTTATTTTTGTTCCATTACCACAATAAAAGCTTATCTGATTACTTAAACTTTTTTCCAATATAATTGCAAAAATAAATGGATTCGTACCAATCAATAATTCTCTTGTATTTCTATTATTATCTAATTTAATCCAAAACATTATAGTTAAATTAGTCTCGAATGTTGTATTATTTAATACTAAAGGATATTCATATTTGTTTAGTTCAAGTACCATTATTCTATATATATAGAAATAAAAATAAAAAAAATTTATTTAGGATTCACAGAGCTTATACTAATACAAAACAGGTTATCCTATTCGAAGATTATCCACAATATAAAAAAATCGAACCTACAAAAAATATTTATAGAAGAAATAGATAAATTATGTTGCACTGCTACCTTAAATATATAAAAATAGATGGTAATGTTACAATGAAGGTTTAAAATGATCATTTTAAACCTTCATTGGTATAAAATACCAGTTGTTCTAAATGTGCTAAGGTGTAAATCATAATTATAGTTACAATTATACAACAAATTTATATTAAAACAGTTTATAAAATTAATTATGTATATTTAGATTTTTAATTATAATTTCTTGACCAACTATTTTTGAATTTATAGACATTCTCCATTTTGATGTGTCAATAAAATTAAAATTTTCAGTAATAGTTAAATTTGTAAAATTAGTTGTAAGTGGTTTATCCTTATAAATTATCCATTTAATACCAGTATATAATCTAAAATATATATTATCTTCATTAAGTTTTAATTTAATATCAAATGACAAATTTATTGTACATAATCGTTCAAGTGAATATAAATATAAATGTATCCCATAACTAATAAAATGATCATTAATTAATGGTTCTTTTATTATTTTTATTGTAATAATTTTATTTTCTATATCTACATTAATATATTTATCATTATATATAATTATATTATATTTATTAATATTATATCTTATTTTACTATTATCATAAGTATTAATATTATTTAAAATATTTAATATTTTTAATATTTTTTTTCCAATATTTTTTTGTTTTAAATCATATGTATTACCATAAAAAGGATGATTTTTAAAATATTTATATGTACTTTTATAGTTTTTATTTATAATTTTGTTTAATTTATTTTTATAATCATCTTCTATATTATCAATAAATTCTGACGTACCATAAACTATATTTATTGGATTAATTATTTTATCTATATTAATATTAAATTTATTATTTTTTAAATAATCTATTAATTCATTATATCCATTATAACATATCTTTGTCCAATCATTTTTTTTAGATTTTAATAATAATAATGGAATGTCATTTATATAAAGTTCATTACAAATTGTACTACCATATGATACAATACCGAAATCAGTATATTTTAGTATTTCATGATTATAATCAAAATCTATTATGTTTTGTTTAAACGTATTATTATGTATATTATAAAAATTAAGTATAGATTTTATATTATCTTTAGTATAAATATCTGTATTTATATATAATTTATTTATATCTATTTTAATATTTCCTGGATGTGGTTTAAATATTATATTATAATCATCCTTTAAATTTGCTATAAATTCATTAATATATCCATCATTTGCCCAAAATTCATTATCAAAATCAAATCGTCCAGTGCTAATTATTAAAGGATTTACAATCCTAATAGGCCATATTATAAAAAATGTTATTAATGGTTTATTTAAATCTAATTTATGAATTTTAAAAAAATCGTTTTTAGATAAAACAGAATCATTTTTAGTATTAAGTACAGGTATTAAAATATCACAATTAAAACAATTAAATGTATTTACATAATTAAATATATGTATATCATTTTGCACAAGTTGACATCTCCATGATGAAATTCTTTCTATTGAATCCAAATTTCTACAACCTATAAATATAGTATTATTTTTTTTTATAATATTAAAAAAATCTTTATATTTCCAAATGAGTTTGAAATTATCATAAGAATATGAGTACGGTATAAATATAAATATTTTATTTTTTATATATTCTTCTATATAATTATTATCTAATGATGATAATATACCTTTAAAACAATTAATATTACTAAATAAAAATATATCATATTTAATAAAATAGTTATACCTATTCTGCATATACACATTATTTTGAAATCTATTTTTATTAAAATTAAAGGTAATATCTAACCAATAACCATTTTTATACATATATTCTTGCAAATCACAAATAGTATCTTCACAATCAAATAAATTAGCTTGTTGATTAAAATATAATATCTTTTGTTTATTTTTTTCTATAGAAATATATTTATTATAAATATCTTGTTGTAAATTATTAAATTCTTCAATACTACATTCATAAAATATATTATTTTTAATAAAAAAATGAATATTATTATTTATAATTTTAAATTCAATTTGAATTTTATTATCTTTATTTTTTTTTAATAATAAAATATGGTGATTTAAATTTATTTCAATTAATATATCAAATAAATAATCAATTGGTAATTTAATATTTATTTCTTTGATATTTAAAATAATTTCTTTAAATAATGTATTTATATTTTCTATTGTGATAACATCATTTTTATTAACTTTTTTTATATAATATTTTTTGAAATATATATGAATATCATCATTAATTTCAAAAAATATTATATAATTAATCCATTCATGATTTATATTATTATTTGAATATAGTGTATTAACATAATTATTAAATATTTTTTTAAATATCAAATTATCCTTTAATTTTTTGTTTTTTGGATTAATTCTACTTATTTCATTCGTATTTGTATATATAATTTCAAATGTTTGCATATTATATTATTTGAATATAATTATTTAATATTTTTTTAATAAAGATTCAATTAATAATAAATCATTTGTATCATCTAAATCAAAACCCTCTAATACTGGCATTATAAATTTATTGAATTCTTGTATATTTTTGTTGTAATTTTCTAATGAATATACATAATATGCTCCATTAAGAATATAAATATTTTTTTGTTCTTGTCTATTTTTATATTTATTTTCAATAACCATTTTATTATCTTCATAAAGCATATAATATGGTGTTTGAATTACAAAAGATACAGATTTTATATTTTCATAATTACATCTTTTATGATAAGTTAAAACATCATTTATTTGTTCCTTAGTTCTAAATAAAGATGTCGGTTGTAAAATAACAAAATTATTTATTATGTAACCTTTGGACTTTAAAATAGTTAAACAATCCTTTATATAATCATCTGAAACAGATATATCATTTGATATATCTATTGGTCTTAGATAGTCAAATGTTACATCTTTTTTAATATCACAGTATTCTTTATATAAATTTAAATATTCTATTGAATCTGTTGAAAAGAATATTTTATCTACATTTGACTTTAATAAAGGATCTAATGTATATCTAAAACATTCTTTATCATTTATTTTTCTAATATTCTTATTTTTTATTCCTTTTGATCCTGATCTAGCGGGTATAATTCCTAAATAATTTATTATCATTATATAATAAATTATTTTTTATTTAATATGAATAAATAAAATTTCTCGTATTTTATTAATACATACTAAGGCATATTCATTACTTATACAAGGATCGCATTTTAGTAATATACTACTTTCAAATAATTCTTTTGTTATTTTTAATTCATTTTTAGGAGCATATTCTATTAAAGCGTTCTCTTTATAAATTTCACTACATGAGCCTATTTGACAAAATATTCCATTATCATTAATTTCTTGAATTATTTCATCTCTAGATATTTTAAATTTATTTGATTCAATAAAAAAATAATATTTATAATAAGAATGAAATATATTTTCTGGCGGTATAGTTAATCTTACTCCATCTATATCTTTTAAATTTTCATTGTAAATATTCGCAATTTTTCTCCTATGATTAATCCAACATTCTAATTCATCTAATGCATGAATACCTATAACAGCTTGAATTGGCATCATTCTCCAATTAGTCCCAATATTTTCATGTAACCATTTAAATCCTGATTTCTGTGCTTTATTAAAGACTGTATCATAACCTTTACCATGATCTTTTAATGACCACGCTAGTTTATATAAATAAGGACAATTTGTAGTAACTATACCTCCTTCACCACCAGTTGTAATAATTTTATCTTGACAAAAAGACCATGCATTAATATCTCCCCATGTTCCTACACTTTTACCTTTATATTTTGCCCCATGAGCTTGTGCACAATCTTCTATTATGTAAATTTTTTTTTCTCTACAATAATTGCAAATCTCTTCTAAATCACAAGGCCATCCAGCCAAGTGTACCAGTATGACTGCCTTTGTTTTTTCAGTAATAGCAGTTTTTATTGTTTCTAATGTTATATTTTGACTATTTATATTAACATCAACAAATACTGGTTTTATTCCATACCATGCACAGCAAGATGCTGAAGCTATAAATGTTCTAGGTGGTACAATAACTTCATCTCCTTCGTTAATACCCAATGTTTTTACACATAATTCTAAAGCAACTGTTCCATTAAAAACCGCAATTGCATAATTACATCCCATGTAGTTAGCAAATTTTTGTTCAAATTCTTTAACAGTAGAGTTATTCCACTGATTTAACTTGCCTGATTTTAATACTTCTGAAACTGAATTTATCATTTTATTAGTTATTATTGGCCAATTATTCATATATATATATATATATAAATTATTTATTACACCGACCGGAATTTAAAATGAGACAAGATAATTATAAATTCCAGTGATGTAAATGCACCCTAAAACTAAATAGTTTATTATTGGGCTTGCGTCTTCTAACTTGTCTTAGAAGCATATAAAACCTTATTCAAATTATATGAACTTAGGTGTTTATAAAGCCATTTGACGCCTCATTTCTAAGGGATTGGTCGCTTTTATTTTGTTTATTTTAACTCCTTTATATAAGACTTACCTTATTGGTTTTCCAGGATTTCCAACTATTTTACTATTTTTTGCTACATTTCTAATAATTACTGATCCAGCACCAACTATACTATTATCTTCTATATTAATATTATTAATTATAGTAGAATTAGCACCAATAAAACATAATTTACCAATTTTTACTTGACCACAAATTGTAACTCCAGGACAAATGCTACTAAAATCATTTATAACACTTTCATGATCAATATTGCAATTTGTATTAATTATACATTGTTTTCCGATATCCACATAAGGTTGGATAACCGAACCAGCGCATATAACACTTCCTTTACCAATATTTACATTTTGTGCAATTATACAAGATGGATGTATTAATGTACACCAATTTAAATTTTTAAATTTGTTATAAATAGTTTTGCGAACTTTATCATTACCTATACCAATTACAAAATTTTCAATATTTGAATCTAATTCATCTATTTTCCCTAATATTCTATGTCCTAAAAAAAATTCTTTCTTATCATCATAAATTCCAACAATATTATATAGATTTAAATTTATTAAATTTATAATTACTGTACAATAACCACCTGCTCCTAAAATTGCTATATTTTTTGTCATATATTTAATATAAATAATATTTAATATAATTTTTGATGAATCTAAAACTTTATATGGATAAGTAAAATTATTTATATTTTATTTTTTAAAATATTTAATATAATTTTTGATGAATCTAAAACTTTGTATGGATAAGTAAAATTATCTATTAAATTATTATTAATAATATTATTTATATTTTTCAATATATTATTTTTATCAAAATATAAATTTATTACACTATTACCTGTTTCTCTCCCCTTTTGTCGATTACCTAAATTTAATGTAATTTTTTTAAATAATGGTACCTCATAAATACCACTAGATGAATTCCCTATAAATAAATGACAATAATGAATTAAATTTAAATAAATATATCTATCTAGTGATGTAAAACAATAAACATTTTTATATTTATTTGTAATATTATTTATACATTCAAATATATAATCATTATAATTATCTGCATTTGAATGTATAAATACTAAATTCGTATTCTCAAAATTTTCTACATTTAATAATGTATCAATTAAAATATCCATATTATTCTTATTTTCATTTGCAGTCAATAATGTCTCTGAATGATATACAATTAGAATTAAGTATTTTTTTTCTATAATTTTTAATTTATCATAAAATATATTTTTATTCAATGATGAAAAACTTAATATATCATATAAACCCGGATTACCTACTAAATAAACATATTTTTCATCTTCTCCCATTTTTATGATATTATCATAAGAACTCTTACAAGTAACAAAATGAAATTTAGCCATTTTTGTTATAGAATTTCTAATAGCATCATCATAAGCACCTTTCGTTACATCTCCACCACATAAATGACCAATTTTAATATTGTAAATTAATGCAGCTTGAGCGGCAATTAACATTTCATATCTATCTCCTAAAATTAATAGTAAATCTACTATATATTTTTTAAAATAATCTGCTAATATACTTAATTCTAATGACATAGATTTTAATATACCATTTGAATTATCATTTTTTAAATCCATATATATTTTTTCATTAATTAAAAAACCATCTTCTTCTATATTTTTATATGTATATCCAAATTTTTCTTCTAAATGACTGCCTGTGACAAATAAAAGTAAATTAAAATCTTTTGAATCATTTAAATTCTTAATTAAACCTTTAAGTAATCCATATTCTGCACGAGTACCAGTTATTACACAAATAGTTTTCATTAGATAATATTATTCGAGATTAATATTATCTAATAAATATATATATAATGGTTTATATATTAGCAGAAGCAGGGGTAAATCACAATGGAATACTTGATTTAGCACTAAAAATGGTTGATATAGCAGCTAATTCTGGTGCAAATGCTATAAAATTTCAAACATTTAATAGTAATAAGCTATCAAGTAAAAATGCAAAAAAAGCAAAGTATCAAAAAAAAAATTTAAATAGTAATGATGATTCACAATTAGAAATGTTAAAAAAACTAGAATTATCTTATGAAGATTTTAGATTAGTATTTAATAGATGTCAAGAGAAAAATATTGATTTTATATCTACTCCATTTGATTTAGATAGTGTAGATTTTTTAGATAATCTAGGAGTTGAAATTTATAAAATAGGATCAGGAGATTTAACAAATTATTTATTATTAAAAAAGGTAGCATCAAAAAGTAAAAAAATAATTTTATCTACTGGTATGGGATCAATGGATGAGGTTATAGATAGTGTTAATTTTATAAAAAAAAAAGGTTGTAATGATATTGTAGTATTACATTGTGTATCATGTTATCCTACTGCTCATAAAGATTTGAACTTAAAATGTATAACTACAATGAAAGAAAAGTTAAATTTAGAAATTGGATTTTCTGATCATACGGAAGATTATAAAGCTTCATTATATTCCATATGTTTGGGAGCTACTTATATTGAAAAACATTTTACAATAGATAAAAATATGGAAGGACCTGATCATAAAGCATCATTAAATCCTGAAGAATTAAATGAATTTGTATCTTTAATTAGAGAGTGTGAAATTATAATGAGTGATGGTATTAAATTATGTAAAGATAGTGAATTAAATACAAAATCTGTTGCTAGACGTTCTTTATACTTTAATAGGGATATGAAAGCAGGGGAAATTATAGAAGAAAAGGATTTAATAGCATTAAGACCAAATGATGGTATATGTGTTTCAAATTTTGAAAAATTTATTGGTAAAATTATTTTAGTAGATGTATGTAAATATTCAAAAGTAGAAGATAATTTATTTCAATAATTATATTCCTACTAGTATGAATTTATTTTATTAATGATATCATATGATAACATTAATAAATCAATTTTTAGATGAAAATAAAATTAGTTTAAATAATACTTTTAATAATAAAATTTTAAATAATAAACTATTATATACAATAAATTAATTTTATTGATATCTGAGTTAAAAATCTCATATATACTATGTTTTTAATAATTGGAACAGGGATAATTGCTGAAGAGTATATAAAGTGTTTAATAGAATTTAATTATAATTTTGAAATAGTTGGAAATTCAGATAAGAAATCAAATTATATTTTAAATAAATATAATAAAATTTGTTACACTGGTGGTATTGAAGAATTTAATTTTGATAAAAAATATGAAAATATTATAATTGCTACACCAGTTGTATTATTATTTAATCATTTAAAAATTTGTATTAAAGAATGCAAAGATTTAAAAAATATATTTGTTGAAAAACCAGGATGTTTATATACATATCAAATAAAAGAAATTATTAATATAAAAAAAAATATAAATATTTTTGTAGCATATAATCGTCGTTTTTATAGTTCAGTAATTAAAGGAAAAGAAATAATAAATAATGATCCTATTAAAGAATTAAAGTTAACAATTGATGAATATAATATGAAAGAAATAGCTAAATTATATACAAGTGAATTAATGAAAAATTATTTTACAATAATGACAACACATGTTGTTGATATGGCATTTTTTTTAATAGGTATTCCTAATACATTTAATGTATTAAATATTGATGGTTATGGAGAATTAGAATATCATACACGAGGATGTTTTTTTAATGGAAATGGTATAACAAAGAATAATGTTAAATTTGAATATAATGGAGACTGGTCAAAAAGTGGAAAATTGAATTATATTTAGAATCTGGTAAAATTTTATCATATCAACCACTAGAAGATTTGAAAATAATAAATTGTAATGGCTCTGAAAAAATAATAAAAAGAAGTGAAATAGATATTGATTTTAAACCAGGTTATTATCATCAAGTAAAATCTTTTTTATCAGATAAAAAGGATTTACTCGATTTAGAAAGTCATTATGATAATTTACTAGTTTTTCATAAAATGGTAGGTTATAATCTTTATTATAATATATTATTAATTGGATGTGGTAATATAGGTTTTAGACATTTGCAAGGATTTATAAATACAAGATTACCATTAAATTTATTTATTGTAGAAATAAATGATGAAAATATAAATAGAACAAAAGACTATATTAAGAATTTTGATAATATAAATGTACAATTTTATAAAGATTTAAA
>Ga0233412_10001437_pt1 | contig 12367 bp, 15 predicted proteins | sample Na_anoxic_4_MG_FD_180667 | JGI IMG/M metagenome (GOLD analysis project Ga0233412, IMG submission 180667) | Seawater microbial communities from Saanich Inlet, British Columbia, Canada - Na_anoxic_4_MG | ecosystem: Environmental > Aquatic > Marine > Inlet | place: Canada: British Columbia... | reverse complement strand
ACCCTTCTCTTATTTTCTTTAACGATTCTTCCATTTTTAAAAAGGAATTTTCATTACTACTAATAGAACCAAATAGAGCTTCTTGAAACTCTTTATTCTCGATATTTGCGGAGAAAAATCCCGGTGTCATTTCAAAAATAATATATGATCTCTCATTCATTTTCAATAATTCTTCTATTTCTCCAATATGAAATCCACTAGTGAATGTGGCAATTAATAACCCTTCACCACTAACAAAATTAATACTAGTTTCTGATATTACAGTTAGGTCCTCTTTAATGTCATCTACTTTACCTAGACCAATGATACAGTAGTTTTTTAAATAAGGTTGTTTCATAATTTTCTTTATATATAAATATTAACAAATACTATACTAAATCTTTATTTTGACAAATATAGGACAAATTATTTAATTTGCAATGAAGAAATGTCATTATTTTTCTCAACTGTGATAATTTTGTCAGCCCAATCCTGTATAATGGGGTTATGGCTTATTAATAAAATAGTTTCATACATCTTTTTAATTTTATCAAAAAATATTTTAACATAGTCTAAATTAATGTTTGCCACTTTACCTAACACCTCATCAAATACTATTACATTTGGTTTTGGTAATGTGGAAACTCGACCTAAAACACATCTTAACGCTAATGACGCTAAAGTTGTTTCCAACCCAGATCCAGATTTAAGTTTTTTATTAATATTATTTTTTATCAAAATGAAATCAACCTCATTTTTATTATTAATTTCTAATTGTATTTCAAAATCACATACTTCATCTAATAACCTTGTTAATTCATAATTAATAATAGGTATTACTGAAGACAATACTAATTTAGATATCCCATTTTTTCCAATCATTCTATTATAAACCTCAAATATTTTAAGTACTTCTTCTTCCTTTAATATTTGTTCTATAATTTTTTCATTATCAGATATATTAGTTTCTTTTAATGTGATATCATTATTCAAATCTTGAATTTCTGTTCTCAATGTATCTCTAGTGACGTTTAAAGTCTCTAATAGTTGGTTGTACCCTAAGATTTTACTTTCTAATTTTCTATTCTCTTCTATGAAATCAACATTTCTTTCATAGTCTTTTAATAAAGATGTTTTTTCCCTATAGTCAACTCTCATCCTATCAATTTCTATCTCAGTCTTCTCTTTAGATAAACTTAATCTATCAAAAATGTCGGAATTTTTCTTCTCTTTACTTATATTTTCTAATTTAATAAGGATGTTTTTTAAATTAGTAGTAATTATTTTAAGTTCTTTATTTTTTTCTTTAAGTAACTTCTGAGTATCTTTTATCTCACCACTATGGTCAACATCTTCTAACGATTTTTTACAAGTGGGACAAATTTCACTCTCTTTTAAATCTTTTATGGTTTTTTCTATTGCCCTTATTTCTGATTCGTATTCATTTTCTAATAAAAGAACTTCTTTTTCTTGATCACGTAATTCTTCATGTGTGTCCTCATCATATGAAAATTTAGGTATACCTTTTACATCCTCAATAATTTTATCTAATTTTTCTTTTAACTCAACTCCTGTTTCTGTCAAAGACTCAATTTCTTTTTTAAGTGTATCAGGATTAACTTTTTTAATCTCATCATCAATAGAATACCTTTTTCCCAATAAATCTTCTTTTTTATCTTTAGCTTCAGATATTTTTTTATCTACTCCCTTTAATTCCTTTTCCTTAGATTTAATAGTAATTCTATTGTCACTGATATTTTTAGAGTACTCTTCATTGTCTAATTCCAATTGTTTAGTATTGTACACATTCGACTTCATCTTACTTTTGAAATCAGACATTAAAGATTTATTGATATCTTCTTTTTTCTCAATAACTTCTAAACCTATAAATTTAGTCAATAACCTACCTCTTTGTGTGGGTTTGGTTTCAATTAAATCTTCTAGATTTTTAGCTGTTGCAACAATAGTTAACATAAAATCATCATACGACCCTATAGTTTCAGTTATTAGTTTGTCTGTCTCTCTTCTTTGTTCACCCTCTAAGTTTTCCTTAGAACCATCCGACAGAATATGATAAAATTCCAGAGAAGATGATGTTTTATATGTACCACTCTTAGATAATTTCCTATTTAATTTTCTCTCTATTATATATTCTTCACCATCAATGTCTATCTGTCCTCCAACTACTACATCATTATCATCACTAAAAGTATTAAATATTTCTGACGCAATATCAGTTTTTGTTGTTTTACCAAAAAATAAAAATAATAAAGCGTCAATAGTGAAAATAGTCTTACCCCCTTGATTTTCTGGTAACGAATTTACCACTGTTAGCCCTATTAAATTTTGGTAGTCTACATTATTATCATTACCAAAAGATAGGAAATTATCTAACCATAGATTTTTTATACTCCACCTACGATATCTTATATCTTCTTCTTCTCTATTAATTAATATTTCTTCAACCTTTTCATCCAATCTACATAATCTATCAAAATCTACTGTTACATCATTAATTTTTAACCATTCAGAAAATAAACTTCTCTGATACGCACTATCCATTATATTGTCAATTAACCCATCACTTAAATCTACAACCTTTCCAGCATTATTTTTAAGTATTGGTATAAAATTTAATTTGATCGATGTTTTAGGTATATCATATTTTTCTGAAAAGTATGTCTTAACCCTATTAGTAGTTTCTAATGTTCTATTTTCTGGGTAGTCCTGCCAATCTACTCTTATTTGAGCATTTTTAGGTACTTCCACCAATTTCTTTGTTTTTTCTAACACTTTTTCCATATTATTTTTCTAACAAATTAGATCCGAACCATCCCCCTTTTTTACCATCATTATATATGTCACCCTTTTTACTTTCCTTCTCCACAGACTCTAACTTTTCTTTTAATTCTTTTAATTGTTTTTCTAATTTAGTAACTTCGTTTTTTGATTTTGTATCAGTATCGCTCATTTCTTTTATTTTTTCATTTAACTCTATCATTAAATTATCTTTTGTTTTATCACTTAATTTTTCTTTTAATTCTTTTACTTCTTCAACTAAATCATTATTTTTATTAGATAGGTTTTGGACTTCTTTGTCATCTGTTATATAAATTTCTTTCTCAACTATCTTTTCAACTGGAACCTCAATAGTTTTCTCAACTATCTTTTCAACTATTTTCTCTACAGGTACCTCAACTATTTTTTCAACCTCTTTAACTTCCCCAACACCTTCACCAAAAGGGGTGGCACCAAATTTTTCAACAGTAAACCCCTGTTGAATCATTTTTATAGTAAACTCATCTATATTAGATATATTATTTACCCTACAATATTCCCATATTCCCTCTTTTAATTTCTTAGGTATTTTCATTAAGAATTTATTAAATACTCTCTTTGGGTTTCTAAATCCTCTAAAGAGTTTATTTTAAAAACATAATAACCATATTCAGTATCTATATTATGTTCAGTATAGTCTAAATGTTCTACATCCCATATTAAATATCCATGATCAGAAACCCTTTCCCCAAAGTCTTGTTGTATTAAACTACCAGAGTATGTTATATTAATTCCCTTATAAACAAAATTTTGTCTGTGATGTATGTCTCCCATAATAACAGCATCACAACCATCGAATTGTTCTAATTCAGCGCTTTCATCGAACTCAAACCCTATTGATGTTATCGCCCCGTTAACTGGTGCGTGAAATAAACCAATATATTTTAATTCGTCACCATATTCTTTTCTAGCGGATTCAATATCTGGTTTTCTATTTTCTTCAAATATAGAATAACAACACCATACAATATTATCATCTAAATAACATTTACTATCTGTTAAATAGTTAATATGGGGGTTATTCATAATTTCAATTATAGGTGTCAAAGAATCTATTCTATCTTTATTATTTTCCAAAAGATCGTGATTACCAGCAATTAAAACTACAGGACACATTTCACTACATTTATTTAAAAACCAAGAAACTAACATTGTGAGTTCGTTTGATATGGTTATCTTCTGATGGACAATATCTCCTGCAATTACAACCCTACACTCATCGGAAGATAAATTATTGTCTTCCATATAAACTTTAACCTCATTTAAAAATTTATCGCAAACTTCTTTACATTCATCATGTCTTTTATAAGTTCTAAAATGTAAGTCAGCGATGTGGAATAATTTTTTTACCATAATATAAGTATAATGATTTTTTATCTAAAAGACAATACGTATTATGCTAAGATTTCCTTATTAGTTTTTAACACTTCAAACATATTATCAACATGATCGGAATAATCTTTACATTTAATTACTTTATAATTTTGATTTTCTTCATTAAACCAAACAATATTACAATCTCCTAATTTAATATTAGTATTGTTTTCTATTATTTTTTTATAAACACCTAACTGTAATGAATATGTATTAAATTCACAATCATCTAACATCCATAAACAATCTTTCATTTTATTACCATAATCATTCTTCATTCTTAGTTTGGTGTTGGTTTTCCAGTCCCATATCTGATAACATTGGTGTCTGTCATTCCAAAATAATTGATCCACCATTCCACATAACATAAGATCTTTATCACCTATAACTAATTCAGATTTAACAGGTAATAATTTACCCTTTGCAACTGTATCGTCATAGAAATTATGAAAATGTTGTTTCATAATCTTATATGTTTCCTCTATCTCTTCAAACTTTAACCCCTCTGGACTTACCTTTGGTTCGGGCATAATCCTATTACTTAAATAATTTTCAATGTAATCATGTAATGTTGATCCCTCATAGGTGGCGTGATGGTTTTTATATTTCCATAACTTATCTATATCTTCCTCTTTAACCCATTCCTCTACGGGTTTTGGTTTATCATAATCTGGTCTATCATACGGATCACCGTCCATTGGGTAGTAATTTTGTTTATGAGCATATTTATCCGCCATACTCGTGGGGGTGTAAAAATGACCTTGTTTCTCCGCCCATTTATCTGGTTTATTAATACCATCTTCAAAATCAGTAGTAAATTTATGTATTAATCCCGTACAAGATATTGTCTTCTCCCCATTAATATAGTATATATGTGGTTCATCATAATATTTTATATGATTAAATACCATCAATTCTTTAATTATATCCATTTTTAATATATTTATTAATAACAATTATAAAGATTTTTTTATGAAAAAACAAATATGCGTAAATCATTAATTAGATTAGTAAGTAATAGTAACCCATTTAATCGGGTTGAAATAGATATATTAAAATATATTTATAAGGTATTAAATGGTGAAGTACCTCAGACGGGGGTACAATCTTTAATTCGTTCAAACATAAAAGGGACTTACGCATTAAACGGGTCTGAATTAATGTATTTTTATGCTCTATATAAAATGAATTATTTAGAATCGGGCGATTTTAGTAGTATTGAAAATGTGGAAATACCAAAAATGTACGACTATAATGTAAATTTCTTACAAGATGTAAGTGCGTGGAGAAGTACTGATCACAATGTAATAGCTGCCAATGATGAGGATGCTCACGAAGCAATGGATTATGATTTTGATTATGGAGAAGAGGAAGTGAGTTCATTTATCAATGATTACGTAGAAACTGGTGATTCTCATGATGTCTTTGATTCTGAGATTACCCATAATCTACATGAACCAATAAATGAAACAAGGATAATAATAAAAAATATTTTAAAAGAATATAAAAAATGAAATTTAATAGTATAAGAAATAAAAGATTTTTAATAGGTTCATTTAAAGAGATACAAAGGGAATTCAAAGATAAATATAATATTGAATCTTTCGAATATGATTCTATGATATTAGAGGAAGTTAGTGGTTTTATATCTAAAGTTTTAAATGTGGTAGATAATGATGATATTGATTTTATCTATGCCTCATACGTATTAAATTATGAAAATGTGGAAGGTGATTTCTCTATTTTAGAACACGATGATGAAGAGATTTTAATTCCCGAAGAAAAAGAATTTAAAGGGGTTAAAACTGAATGGTCACAGGTATTTTTTAAAGAAGTGTTTGTAGAATCATATTATTTACCTTGTATGATGGAATGGGATATTCAAGAGTATCACATCGACCCACTGGATGATAATGGTTGTGGTATCCAAGATATAGATGATACATGGGATAGGGAAATTTATATAGAAGAAGATAAACCACCGAAACCCCGAACACATTTTACAATACCAGCGAGATGAAAATTATAATTACAGAAAATCAATATAAAAAACTACAAGAAGATTTAGAATATTGGGGTGTTTCTGATGCAACAAAAGATACTTATGAAATGGGTGTTGAGTTGGATGAAGATGTAACCAGTATCCCAATATATAAGGAGGTTAATCCTAATAAACAGATATTTGAGCGATTACGTAAAGAATTCCCAACCACACCCAATTACATATTAAACGATTTTTTTAGAAATGTTATTATGGATAATGAAAGTTTAAAAACTATTAATACAACTTATTATGGTGATCCAATTGCGTTTTTAGAGGGTTCTATGTTTTGGAATGATTATTTAAAAAGTCCTTGGAAATTAGAAATAATTAATGTTAACCCTAATGATTTCGATGATACAACATTAAATGCTTTCTTTGATAGGAAGTTCGGTAAAGTTAATACTTATGACGTACCAAAAGATAATGAAAGGATGGAAACTCAAATGAGTATGAGAAGAAGTGATGGTAATAATGAACCAGTAATTTTATTACAAAATCCAGATGGGAAATATGAGTTAATGGAGGGTTGGCATAGAACAATGTCAATTCTTAAAATGGGGGATAATGGTGAAGATGTAAAAAACTGGGATAAAGTTAAATTAAGGGCGTTTATTGTACCAAATCCCTTAACTAAAAAGAATTAACTAAACTTATTTATTATTTTTCATCTTTGTTTTATCTGAATAAATTACCTGTATATTCTTCTATTCTCCACTTTGGTTTTGAGTCACCATACCCTTTATAGATATAACCATTCTCTATCCAATTACGATCCCAATCAGACTGGTGTTTATTTTTATATTTAACAGCGTCCGATCTGTTATCAAAAATAAGGGGTTTAACATTGTCTCTTTCACCAACATTTAATTTATATGGTATATGACTTTCCCAAATATCATCCAACCCAGTTGTGTCTTCATTAATTAAATCAAAAGAATCCCACTTTCGATTTCTTTCTATTACAATGTATTTTTTCATATTAATTTAAATATTATCTTTTCCAATTCGAGAATCCATTATCTCTTTAATCTCATCTGTTGAAACCCCTCCTTCTGATATTGGGGCATCTAATAGTATCTTTGCCGCTGCGAGTGCCATCATAGCCTGATCTTCTTTCAACATATCACCTATAAGTTGTAGTTTTATTTCTTTTGGTAAACTCAAAAACCATTCTTTTTCTGCTATTGTCATAATATTATTTTTTTTACATTAGTACACCCAATAGGAGTCGAACCTATAACCCTCGCCTTAGAAGGGCGATGCTCTATCCAATTGAGCTATGGGTGTAGAAAAAACCTAACTCTATCTTCTTAAAGTGTTCATGGTTGACATTGCCTTATTTAAAAGGTATACTTATCTGTCCGTACTCCATTAGTCAGGTTTTATTAAATTAAAATACTGAATAACATACTTTGCGTAAGAAGTAAGAACATCAGTACCCTCAAATATAAACATATCTTCACCACTTTTAAGTGCTTTATTGTAAGATTGTTTAAATTCAGATAAATTATCTAAACTAATCATTTGTTTCATTTTTTTCTGGTAAACACTTACATTGATTCTGTATTGACTCTTGATAGGCAACCACCAAATTATCAAGTCTTTGTAATAAATCGTCTATACGATCATCTTTTTGTCGAATAACTTCATTCAACCTACTTATTTCTTTTTGTAATTCATTCATAATTCAAATATATATAAAAAATTTTAAACTGCCAAATGTTTTTTAGCGTTTTCTAAAAATCCCTCTATATTTTTCTTTCCCACAGGGTTAGCTGAATGTACATAATAATCAGGTATAGTTAAATTATTTTCCAAACAATACTGAACCAACCATTTTGCACAATCATATCCAGTTTTTTCTTCCATACTATTATAATCAATGTCATTTTGGTTTTCTTCCAAATAATGATCAAATGATAAATCATGATCGAAAGATATGAATTCTGGTATATCATTTTCTTTAATATAATCCACAAATTCATAATAATGTTTTACAATGACCCAATCTTCATTATTTTCATAAATAGGATTAATAATCATCTTAAAAACATCATACGGTACCCTCACATCATCTAAAAATAATTTCATAACAAACTCTCCTTTATTTTTTTTGAGGTGTTTAAAACATTTAAAACACCATTTTTACCAAGTCTCTGATATATGTCTGATATATCATATCCATTGGGTAATTTAACTATTAAAACTCTACCCATAAGTTTTGTAGAATTTAATCTTTTATATAACTTTATTGAATCTTCGTAAGCGTCAGAATCCAATAATATAATAACTTTACACTCAGCGTTTTTTACTACTTTACCAAATAAATCATCACTGATTACTTTCCCCAATAACGGTAAACTATTTGGTACAACAATATGGTCAAAAACACCCTCAACTAAATATACATTAGAATCCCAATTAATTAATCCCTCATTAAAAATTATTTCACTTTTAGAAACATCTGGATTCTTATATTTTAATTTATTAAATTTATCATAACTTCTTCCAGAATAATAATTAACATCACCATATATATCATAGGATGGAAAAATTATTCTACCACCATATTCACCATAAGGGCAATATCCTATATTATATTTTTCAATAATATCTAAACCAATGTTCCTTTTTTTTAAATAAGATATGGCGGACTTATACCCCTTTTCATCTCTTTCTATTGTTAACGGAATAAATTCATCAGGTAAACCATCTATAGTTTTTTTCTCAACGTCTGGTTTGTGGTATTGTATTAAATCTGGGGTTACTAATTTATATTTTTTAAGAAGATCCCTATTACCATATTGTTTAATTAATTTATATATTGTCCCATGAGTCTCATGTGTTTCAGAACAAGCCCAACATTTAAATACATTAAAATTATAGTTAACTTCTAAATTACCCTTACCATCTCCATTATGTAATCCTTTAATTTCATAAGAACATACTGGACAATCAAATGATATTTGACACTTATTGGTGTTGTGTTTTTTGGAATTCCCTAAACAATTTTCTAATATTTCTACTACTAATTCTGACATTTAACTACAAATATAAGAATTAATAATGGAAATACAAAATTTATTTCCACTTACCCTCTTTATTCAATTGTCCTAAAACACAAGCGTAGGCATCTGTCATATCATAATTCTCTTTGGAAAGTCTTTGGTGTTTATTATATAACCATACAATTTGTGGTTCTCTTTCGTTAACTTTTTCCCATATAACAGTTTTTTTATCTACATCGTATGAATGTCCACCAAATAATACTGGTTTCTTTTTTGAGATTTCTTTTTCGGTATAGGGTTCACCCTTTTTGTTTATTTTTCTGATATCCATCAATTCGGGAAACGCGTACTTTCTAGCGTCATACGAAGAAATAAATTCTGGTATAATATTTAATACCTCAAAAACTGATCTACATATCATACCATTAAACCTTAATAGTGTTGCCACCGTATTTACATTATTAGATCTAACCAATGGTTCCTCTATAATAACTCTTTCAATACCAATGTCACTATATTTTTCTAGAAAATCAAACTGGAAAATTTCTGCTTTTTTTATTAACAATTCAATGTTACTTTCTGGTTTTGGTTTTACTATCGGTGTTATATGTGTTAACAACTGTAACTTACCTTTATCTCCTGAATCTTCAAATAAAGATATCCCGATGGTCTTGGTAGACACATCTAACCCTAAAATTCTACTCATATTAAAAACTTTACTCTTTGTTATATAACAATCTGTACATTAAAAATAACAATATCATTTTTACATTTAATAATATGTCTATCTGTTTTACCAATGGCTAAAACATTTCCTGCTGAATCTGTAATCCCAACTTCACTAATTCTAACTTTATCCTTAATGTCGAATGTAGTGTTTTGTGTATTATAAAATTCTCTCCTGTCCGCAATACAGATAATATCTTGTACTAAATCATTTTGTATACTATCAACAACAGTATTATAAGTACTAGCACTATAATAGTAAAGACCTAAACTATCATTTATTATATTAGTTGCAGAATCACCACTAAAATCAGTTGCAATATTATTAACTATTGTTGGGTCGGTAATCGCTAAAATACCTTTATCTAAATAAGCCACCCCAGCAATTCTATCTGAATTTATACCTGTAGATGTTACCGTTTGCACATTTATAGTTTCTTTATCACCCTGACTAAATGGTTTATAAGCATCATAACCAGTTGACCAACTTTTTAATGGGTCGTTATTTGGTCTCTGTATTTCATCTGAAACTAAATACGCCACATTTATTTGATTACCAAATAACAACTGAGGGTAATTACTTTTATCTTTATATTGGAAGTCTAATATTGTATTACTTAGTGTAGTTTTAGGGAATGTACTATACATTGTATACATAGTTGATCCTGTTGGTGTCCCACCAGTAGTATATCCTGTATAAACAGGTAATGTCATTTTAATTGACTTACCATCAATTAATTCACCATATTGATCATTGTCAATAACTGATAAAAGTACATTACTAACTCCTAAACCACTAAATGGTGTATCTGACCAGCCACCGTTAACTGATAATGTATTGGTAAATACATCGATATTTGCCACTGGTAGAGGTAAACTTAAACTTTTAAATAAATTTGTAAAATCAGTAGTTGTTGCACTTTTACTTATTGTTATGTATGATAAATTACTACCACTAACCGTTGTCTCACCCAATTCTCTTAATGTCACATTTATTGCTGCAGAATTTTGTTCAACTGATTTTAGTGTTCCAGGACTAACTGTTACATATAATTTACTATTAACGCCAACCCCTTCAGCAATATTATCACTAGTAGTTCCACTAATATACGCTAAATTACCACTAGTAGTGGGTACCGTACCAGCTGGTAACAATTCACTAGTATAATAATTAGCATCAGAATCACCTAATACAAAATGTGAAAATACTGTATTACTATTAGTCAATATTTTCTGTCGCCCTAATTTAGTTAATCTGGCTCTTATCGTTACCGTAGTTGCGCTCCCTATAAATCCCATTTTTTTTTATTTAAAAGTCTATTGTTAATTCTAATGAAGCGGTAGTTGTATTACCTAACCTAATTGGTCTAGATAATTTACCCACAAGCACTAAATTCTGATTATTGTCTAATACCCCAATTTCACTAATATATCTATCATCCCCGAAACCAAACGTTGGGTTACTAGTACTAGCTATCGTTGCACCATCTATATTTATATTAAATAGTGTTTTATATATTGTTGCACCTATATGTGTCCTTAAATTTCCATAAAACAATCTTTCATCCCCAAAAGTCATTTTACCATAATTAGAGGCTGATGACATATCTAACTCATTACCTAAACTAAAGGTAGTGGCAGATGCACCACTATAGGCACCACCAGTTAATATAAATCCTGTCGTGTTTGGATTTTGATTTTCAAAAAGATCAGGATTAATAGTTTCATCAGAAACTCCAGTAATGTTAGTGGAAGTAAAATCTATTACTATCCATTTAGATGGGCTAGGTCTACTAACTAAATTTTTATCTATAACTTGAGCCAGTAATTTAAAATTATCTGCAAAAAATCCATAACCATCATACCCCGCAGATTCTCTTTTTCTCATATATGGTAACTGACCCACATTATTAATTCTAAATTGTACATCTTTATCTGAACTTGTAGTATTGTCTAAAACAGTATATCTCTGACAAGGTAATGTAGGTGTGGTAACAGTTGTCGTACCAGTGGTACCTGTCCCCGTATTAGATAACCAATACGTCATATATAAACTTTCACCCGCTTTTAAAACCCCAGTACAGTTACCAGATACCGATGTAACTAATTCACCAGCTAAATCAGGTAACGTATAATTTCTATTAGATTTATATGACATTGCCGCCATTAACTCTTCATTATCTATTACTACAATTTTTAATTGTGGAAATACCTTACCAACAACCATAGGTTGCGTTGGTGTTACAGACATCCCACTAAATTCAATTAAATCATAATATTCAATGTCATTATTAGTAGTGATGGTTTTTAAAATTGTATCTGACACAAATCTCATACCTAATGTAGTACCACTACCAGTTCCAACATCATTTCTTCTATGCCACATTACAGGAATGTC
>Ga0233412_10001436_pt1 | contig 12370 bp, 9 predicted proteins | sample Na_anoxic_4_MG_FD_180667 | JGI IMG/M metagenome (GOLD analysis project Ga0233412, IMG submission 180667) | Seawater microbial communities from Saanich Inlet, British Columbia, Canada - Na_anoxic_4_MG | ecosystem: Environmental > Aquatic > Marine > Inlet | place: Canada: British Columbia... | reverse complement strand
GTAGTATTAAAGACTCAGGCATACTTAGAACGGAAAAAGGCCCCTATGGTGTACTTAAGTATTATATAGGCCCTAATTACAAAAAATGGACGGAAGGTAATTTAGAAAGATATAGAGAACAAAGTAGACCTTGGCGATGGAGAAATTAATAATAAAACTACTAAAAGAGTCTGAGTTTGATTGGATTAAAAATGTGCCTTCTTTTATTGAGATAACTGAACCAGTAACAGTTAGAAACCCAAAAGATAAATATAGATTATATTGGACAAATGGTTCCGGTGAAGAGTATGGTACTTGGTCAGATAATTGGGCTAGTTTTAATAATGATTCTAATGGTGTTAAACAATTGACTAGATATTGTAAAATATTAGCAAATGGTGTTAATGCTAGTGGATTCTTTAGTGTTGATAAACTTATTGATTTGTATTTAGAAGGTCATCATGATTATATTGTCACCGATTGGATGAGGAGTGCGTTAGCTGAAATACCTGAAGATGTTGACCCAACGGAGGAAAGAGAGTCGTTAGAGGAGTGGTTAGAGGAAGATTTGTCTGATATGGGCATTTTATTCCACGACCACCATCAAGGTAACTACGCCACAGTTGAAAGGTGGTGGGTAAATTACTTCGATGAAAATGGTGTAGAGTTTAAAACAAAAATATCTATAGTATAAAAAAAGGGACCATAAGTCCCTATTTTCTACTTTTTACTATTACCAATGACTTCGTCTATTATTCCGTAATTTTTTGCTTCATCAGCACTTAACCATAAATCTCTTTGAGCATCCTTTTCTACTTTCTTAGCTGTCTTACCACAATAACCACCCAAAAGTTCAAAAAGTTCCTTATTAATTTTTTCCCACTCATCAAACATAATACGAGCGTCTTGTATGTTTCCACCAGCACCACCACTTGATTGGTGTAACATTGTTCTTGAGTGTTTTAGTGAACTTCTCATACCTTTTGTTCCAGCTCCCAATAGTAGTGAACCCATTGATGCCGCCATACCCGTGTTGATTGTTTGTATGTCCGCGTCAATATAACTCATAACATCAATCATGGATAGCCCAGATTTAACTGAACCACCGGGTGAGTCAATGTGCATAGTAATGGTTTTTTTTGGGTCTTGTTGTGATAAAAATAATAGTTGTGCCTGTACTGTAATAGCCATCCTATCATCAACTGGTCCAGCACACCATATAATCCTATCCATCATTAATCTATCGAACACTGACATTACAGCCATATTCAATTGGCGTTCCTCAATAATAGACGGTGTTACCGAATTAGTGATTATTTTTGATTGTACGTTTTGGTAACCCTCTATTATATTTGGGTTAATATTTAAATGTTTTGTGGTATATTTATTAAACTCTGTCATGTTGTTATAATTTTAGTATAGTCAATGATATTTATTATTATATAATAAGTCAAATTTAAACGTATGAAAAAAGTAAACTACAATAACGCCTTAACCGAACTACACGAATCACTAACAATTATTGAGGATAAAAATAGGTTAGATGAGGGTGCTTGGGAAAAAATTAAATATGGTCTAGGCAAGTACCTACCTAAATATAAAGTTGGTGGTAAGAACCCACTACAAATAAAAGGTAGAATGAAAGCCAGAGCTAAAGCTGAAGCTCAACTTGAGGCCATTTTAGAAGATGAAAGTAATAAGGTTATAAAAGAATTGTTAAAATCAATAAAAAAGGCCTACCCTAAATTTCCAAATAACGAAAAAAGGATTGGGTTTCTTAAGAGTATTATAAGTGTCTCACAACTTCATGACTCCATAGTTGAGTCCACAAAAAGGAAACCCAACGAAAAGGGTTATATGCCTGTTGACGCAGCAAATAAATTAATAAGAAATTTAAGAAAGGTAGTTAAAAATTGGCTTGATGTGGATTTGGAGACTGTATACACCACCATGGAGTCTGAGGATGGACGTGATAATATACTAACCGAAGAAGAGGGGCTAATATTAAGTGAAGATATTTTAACCGAAGAAGAGATTGCTTTATTATACGAAAAAAACTTTTTAAGTAGGGGTTGGGACAAAGTTAAAGGTGCTGGTAGTAAGGTGATGGATAAAGCTTTTGGGTCTAAGAGTGGTAAAGATAAACCACAAAAGAAAGGTTCAAGTACATCCGCTAAACAACAAAAAACTTCTGGCAATAAAGATTTTGAAACGGCCAGAATGGGTAAAAAGGGTCTAGAAAGTAATAGGTTACCTATTATATTAACAGCTTTAGGTGGTGCTATGGGTGCTGCTAGTTGGGTTCTACAAACAGATTGGTTTAAGGACATAGTTAGTGAGACAATGGATACACCAGCTGAATGGGGGACAGATACAGTAAAAACAGCTGTAGAAAATAACATAAACATTGACCCAAACGGACTTTCTTATACCATACAAAATAATTTACCGTCTGATATGGGTATAAATTTAGGTCCAGACCAACCAATCGCGAATATGCATGAAGCTTTAAATTTTTATGGTGGTGGAAATGAAGAGGAGGGTATTAAAGCTGTATCCCAATTCATAGACCCTAAAGTTAGAGCAGAGTCGGTTGCTAATTTAAGACAACAATTAAGTGATGGTGGAGCTAACTCCACTATAGGTGACATTTTTAATACAGAGGAAGGTACTTATGGTTCTAGAGGTGGTTTATTTTCACAACATGGTGGAGCTAAAACAGCTATAGCTAAAATGATTATCAGTAAAACAAGAAGAGTTTTAATAAAACAAGCCGGTAAAACTGTGGTTACTAGTGCTGGTGGGGCTAAACTAATTTCTTTGGCACCAATTTTAGGTTATTTAGCAATACCTTTAGTTGCGGCAGGTATAACAGTAAAATTATTAAGGGAAAAAGGTCAAAGACAATCTAGAGCTAAAACTTTAAATGATTTATTACAATCATTACAAGATGTTAAACCAACACAAGAAAACCCACCTGTAATAAAAGACCCTAAACCATATGAAGAACCAAAAGTGGACCCAGGTATCGAACCAAAAGTGGACCCAGAAGTAATACCGCCAACGCCTGATATACCCGCAGATTTTTTACAGGGTAATAGAAATATGCAATTAATTTATCTGTCCCAAAATTTCTTACCTGGTGGTAAAAGTTTGTGGAGTAATCTTGGTTTAAAAGAGGGTACAATTTTAGCTTCAAGCTTTTTTGATGCAGCACTATCACAAGGTGGTGATAAAAGAAATTTAGACTCTGAAAGATACTTAAAAGAATTTCATAAACATTTAGAAAAGAAAAGTTCATTCACTAAGAAGGTTAATGTGGGGACTTGGTTAGCTAAAGTACGGAGTGATGAAAATCAGGCTTTAATTAAATGGGTTAGAAACACAAGAAAAGGTATTGGCTCATTTTTTACTAAACTAAAGAAAGGTTTCCCGGAAGATTTCGCTATAGGTGAAAGACAAAAAGCTAAAGTATCTAGACCAGGTGAAAGAGGTAAAGCGATGGGGTTAGCTGGTGAATCTTTAAATGGTAGATATGACTTAATAACTGAATTAAGTTTAGGTAACTCAGCTAGTCAAGCTGGTTTTGATGAAAACCTATTAATGAAAAATTTACCACAGTTTATGGAAATGTTATCCATGATGTACTACGGAGCAAAAGGTAAGAAGTTACCGTATAACAAAGAGGCTGTTTTAGCCTTTTGTGGTAAGTATGGTTGTAAAGGTGGTAGTAGTAAGAAATACAAACAAACCAAGTCAGATGATTATCAGTTTGTTGAGGGTGAGAATGCTTTGGGTGAGGAGGTAACAAGAATTAAACAATTAATGAAATAAAATAAAGTTGTCGCATATTTATAATTAAAGATAACAAAAACAAAAACAAAAACAATATATTATGGCAGATTTGTTAATGAGAATGCCTGTTCCTTACGAGCCAAAGAAGAAGAATAGGTTTATATTTAGATTTCCAACACCTTTGGGTATTCAGGAATGGTTCGTATCAAGTGGAGCAAGACCTACTTACACAATGGAAGAAACTGAAATTCAGTTTTTAAATACCTCAACTTTTGTGGCAGGTAGATTTACGTGGGAAACAATTGATGTTACTTTTAGAGACCCTATTGGTCCTTCAGCAACACAAGCACTTATGGAATGGATTCGTTTACATTCGGAGTCTGTTACAGGTAGACAAGGTTACGCTGCTGGTTATAAAAAAGATGTTGAGCTGGAGATGTTAGACCCAACAGGAGTTGTAATTGAAAAATGGATATTACAAGGAACTATGGTTACTTCAGCGAATTTTGGGGATTTGGATTATTCTTCTTCAGATATCGCTGACATTTCAACCACACTCAGATTTGATAGAGCAATATCTGTATTTTAAAATTACTTATATATTAAATAAAAAGGGACTACATAATCGTAGTCCCTTTTTTGTTACCAATCAAAATCTATATCGTAATCATTATCACCATATTTCTGTATTGAGTACCCTCCGTTAAAATCTTCGTAATCCCAAAAATCTTCAAACTCACCAACACTATAGTCATTACTAACTCCAATAACGTTTTTTTCGTCTTCACCATACAAAATATCGTCATCTTCATCAAAATAAAGGTCATCTTCTTCATCTTCTTCAACAATAAGTTGTTTTGTTGAGGTGTTAAGTCCACCAAAAAGTGAATTAATGTAATCCTTTTTTTGTTCATTTGGTCTTTCGTAAAAGTTTTCACCTAATACTTCATGTAATTTTAACCCCAATTCAAAAGCGTTTTGAACTTCTTCCACCACAACATACTCATTTTCTGTGTGATATCTATGGTAACCAGCCGCTAAGTTAAGACAAGAAAAACCAAATTTTTCCATTAATGGCCAAATATCGGTATAAGGATGTCTAGCCCAATCGGTTATTCCGTGTTCTAAGATTAAAGGACTAACTTTTTCACCAAAACTTGTTTTTTTGCCAAACAATTCTTTACCCATTAAACTCATACTCATAGAGTCACCTTTAGGTGAGTCGTACTGAATAGCGTAACCAACATTCTTAAAAAATTCAGGGTCAGCTTGTTTAGAACCAACACAACCAATTTCTTCCGAAACAAATAAAGCAATTTTTACATTATCTAATTTGTCTAACATTTCCAAACAAAGAAAAACACCACACTTATCATCACCACCAATACCTGAAGGTTGGTATGTTATTGTGTCAATACCCGTTAAAATAGTTTGATTGTTTTCCTCTAGTTGAACAACTTTAAGATTAAGGTTTACAGAGTGGACTGTGTCAGTGTGTGCCACAAAACAAGGGAAGTTTTCTGATTTACCTTTAGTGACATATATATTACCAATAGAATCTTTTTGGTAATCGTAACCTTTTCCACTCAAAGTTTTTTCTAAATACTCTATCATTAGGTCTTCTTGTCTTGAGTGTGTTGGTACTGATAATACTTCTTTTAGTCTTTGTAATTTTATGTCTTCCATAATTTTTATATCTTTCTTTAATTATTATACTACAAATATAAGAATTTATTTTTTATTAGCAAAATAAATCACAAAAAAAATAAATTAAAGTATTTATTTAGCATAATACTTAATGTTTACTTTGTAACTAAAGCTGTTATGGTTAAATTAAAATAATATAACAAATTAAAAAAAAAAGTTTTAAATGTCAAACGAAAATAATAATAATAACACAGAAAGTGTTCTTTTTGAAACACCTTTCGATGTCTTAGAATTACCTTCAAAAGGTTATTTATATCCGGGTAAACCATCAACAGTTAAAGTTGAGTATCTAACTGCTTCTGATGAAAACATCCTAACTTCACCTAATTTAATTAGAAGTGGTAAGGTTTTGGATGTATTAATAGAAAGAAAAATTAAAACTAAAGATTTACCGTTATCTAGTCTTTTGGTGGGTGATAGAAACGCTATTATGATTTGGTTAAGGGCTACTGGTTATGGTGAAATGTATCCAGCTAAAATGGTGGACCCAGTTACCTACGAAGAGTTTGAGACCGAAATAGATTTGACAAAATTAAAAACAAAAGAATTAACGGCACAACCTAACGAAAATAACGAATTTGATTTTGACCTACCTAGGAGTAAGAAAAAAATTAAATTTAGGCTTTTAACAGTTGCTGATGAAACTTCAATAACAAAGAAAAGTGAACAAAGAAGTAAAGCAACTAAGTCACAAATTAGTAACGCTTTAACTTATAGATTACAATCACAAATAACCGAGATTGAGGGTAATAGAGACCCTGTTTACATTTCTAAATTTATTAACGTTATGCCGGCTTATGATTCCCTTAAGTTTAGAGAGTACTCTGATGAAATAGAACCTGGTATAGATTTAGAAGTGGAAGTGGAGGGTCCATCGGGTCCCTTTCTTAGTGTCTTTTCCATTGGACCAAACTTTTTTTGGCCTAACGCTAGAGTATAGACATAATTTAATTCAACAAATTTACTATTTAGTTAAACATTTACGTTTTAATTATTCAGATGTTTTAAACATGCCTGTTTATGAAAGAAAAATTTATATTGATATGTGGCAAAAAGAAATGGAGAAAGAACAAAAACAATATAATAAGTCTAAATCTGGTAAGAGATAATTATAAACTAAGGCATATTTATGAATAAAATGGTCAATGAAAAAAATACTTGGTGAGGGGCCTTTATCCCCCAAATATAGGAAAGATTATACTAAGTCTAAAAAAAATCTAAAGGGCGTTGACGATGAGTCGTTACAAGCTATTGCTAGAGCTGGTGATGATGATTTAGATTCAGCTTTCTCTAAGGTTGGTATGGGTGTTAATGTTGATTATTATCCTTTAACTTCTATGAGTAGACCTTTTAAAGTTTCATTTGATTACACTTCTTTTGGTTCTAGTGTTCCAATTTCTTGGATGGGTGAAAAATCTTCCATTGATGGCAAAGCTATAATGGAGGAGTCTTATGATGCGGTTATATGGTTGGCTCCCGATAGTTTTAAAAAAATAGAGTCTGGTACTTTAGAAAAAGATTATTACAAGTTTAAGGTTGTTAGTGTAAACAATAAAAAACCTGAAAGTGACTTTTTATTTTTTAAAGCCGACCAAATAAATATAGATGATAAAATAACTAAAGAAATTTCACCTAGATTAATTTTAGATAAAAAATATGAAATAGGGTTAAAACTAAGTGAAGTAGTAGACCAAGATGGTGAGGGAAATGAAGAAAAAACTACTGATGATGAGGTTAAGGAAGTAGGGATACCAAAAGAAATATCTTCAGGTAAAAATAGGAATGAAATTTTTAGGTTACTGTTAAATACTTTTGGTGGTTACAATGGTTCTATTGTTTATGGTGATGGATTTAAGTCGGTAGAAGATTCTAGAGAGTATGGTAGGTTACAAAGAGATGTAAAATCTGGTAAAGAAGATAAATCAAAACTAAAAGAATTTAGGGAAAAATCGGGTAGAGATAAATACTCTATGATGATATCTAATTTAAGAAAATCTTATCCTAAAAGTTTTATGTCTAAATTAGAAAAAGCTTTTCCTGAATTTAAAATCTCTTACTCAAAAGAGTCTATTGAAGAGTCTTTTATTAAAACAGCTTTATTAGAGGAAGATAATAATGATAAATACAAAAGATGGTCTCTTGTTTTTCCAGGTAAAGTTATTAGTAATACTGTTATAGATAAATTAGATAAAAATATAAAAGAATTTATGTTGGCGGTTAAAAAATGGTTTGCTATACCTGTTAAAATAGGTAATAAAAAACATTCTTACACCATAAATTACGATACAAAAAAAGTTAACACTTATTGGGATAAATTTTATGGAACTAAGAAAGAATCAAAACTTTCTTTATTTAATGTTTTAAATGAGTCTGTTGGTGGTATATTAAGTGAGGAGGTTAAAAAGGAGAGAGCTGAGTTAGTTTTTAATAAAATTTTCATTAAAGGAATGAAAAAAGGACAAAAAAATCAAGATACAGATGTTGATATTATTTCTGGTGCTGGTGCTGGTGGTAATCCTATAAAAGTTATTAACTTTGAAATTAGTGATACTTTTATTAATAAAATTAAAGAGGAAGCTAAAAAATCCTCTATATCAGATGCTGAGATTGGTAGTATTGTTACGATATTAAAAGAATTGGAAGGTAAATCACTAAAGGTTGAAAATAAATCTGATAAATCTATTTTTTTATTAGGTAAAACTGACTTAGGTAAAAATTTATTTTTAAATATTCCAATTAAAGACAATGGTGTTAACTTAAAAGGTTTAAATAAACTACTTACTTTAGGTGGTGAATTTAAAAATTGTGGTTTTGCTTATGCTAAACCTAATAAACCATTTATTATAAATGGTATTAATCTAAAACTAAAGTTAGGTAAATAATTAATATGGCACTAGACCCAAAAAATCTTGATAAGTATTTAGAAAACTTAAAAGCAGCGGAAACTTATTCTAAAGAAGTTAATGCCAGTTTTAGTAATTGGGAGACTGCCGCTAAAAATATAAAAAATATCTCAAATGAGATAAAGAATAAACAAAAACTTATAGCGGAGTTAACTGAAAGGCAAGTAAATGCGACTGGTGAGGAAGCGAAGTTATTACAGGACCAAGTTAACTTTGAAAAGGAAAAGTTAAAACAAGGTCAAGAACAATTAAAGTTACTTAGAAAACAAGCTTCAGTTACAAAAACTTTATTTAATGAGGCGAAAAAAGCCGCTAAAGGTTTGTCATCACAACTATGGAGTGTTGTAGAAGCCTTTTCAAAAGCGGATGGTGCCGCTAGGAGAGTATCCGTTCAAATGGGTCTTGGTACGGCAAGGATGAGTCAGTTTGAGTCTGTGGCCGCTAATTCAGCTAGTCAATTAGCTTTAATGGGTATGGAAGCCGGCACCGCTTCAGAAATGATGAGTTCTTTCGCTGATGAAACAGGTAGGCAGGTAATATTAGGTAAAAAGGTTGTCGTTGAAATGGGTGCTTTAGCTCAAAGAACAGGTTTGGCTCACGGTGAAATGGCTGGTTTAGTGGGCCAAATGGAGGGTTTCGGTTTGGGTGCTTCTTCTTCTGTTAAAATGGTTAGTGATATAGCTGATGAGGCTGACAAAATGGGGCTTAACACATCAAAGGTAATTAAAAAAGTTCAAAAAAACTTAAAATTAATTAATAAGTTAAGTTTTAAGGGTGGTGTTAAAGGTATGATGAAAATGGCTGCCTATTCTGAGAAATATAAACTATCTATGGAGGAAGTTGCTGGTTTTGCTGACAAAGTATTTAGACCTGAAGGTGCTATAGATGCTGCCGCTAACTTACAGGTGTTAGGTGGTAGTTTAGCTAAACTGGGTGACCCATTCCAATTACTATATAAAGCTAGAAATGCCCCTGAAGAGTTAGCCGAATCTATTACTAAGGCAGCGGTTGCGAGTGCTGTATTCAATGAAAAGACTAAGGAATTTGATGTTAGTGCTTACGAGTTAGATAGATTAAAAGAAGCTTCTGAAGCTACAGGTATGAGTCTGGATATGCTTGTCGCTACAGCAAAACAAACAGCTAAAATGAATATGTTTGAGGATGCTTTAAAGGTTGGTGGGGATGAGAAAGAATTTCTTTCGGGTATTGCTGAAATGAAAGATGGTAAAGCTCAAATAGCTATTGGTGTAGACGCTAAAGGTGAGAAAAAATTTCAAGACCTAAAAAACATGAGTAAAAGTGACCAAATGTTTTACGCTGATAAATTAAAGAAAGAGAAAGAAAGTAATGAAGAGGCTGCGATGAGAGCTCAAGGTACACTGGAACTATTGAAGAATATGATGAATTCATTATTAGCTAAACTTTACCCTCTTTTATTGGACATGGATAAAGTACTTAGACCAATAATTAAGAGTGCTTTTGCTTTTATTAGAGATAGTGTGGTACCTGTTGTAATGAAGGTATTAAGATTTCTAGGCCCAAAAGGTATTATAGCTACTATTTTCCTTTTTAAAGCCGCACAATGGGTAGCTAGAGGTGTACAATTAGGTATTGGTTTTAACATGACGGCAGGTAAAGGTGGCTTATTAAAAAGGTTAGGTGGTTTATTTAAGGGTAAACAGTCCGCTGTCACATCCGCAACAGGACCTTTAACTAAGTCCGGAAAACCTGATATGAGATTTAAAGCTAATAAAGGTTTGGGTGGTGCTGGAAAAGGTGCTGCGGGAACACAAGCGATGGGACAATCAGCTGGCGGTCAATCTGCTAACTTCCTAAAGGGAGCGGTCGGCCTTTTAGCTATTGCTGCCGCTTTATTCGTGTTTGCTAAGGCTTTACAAGAATTCGAAAAACTACAAAATGGTTGGGGTACTTTAGTATTAGCTGCTGGTAGTTTAATTGTTTTAGCTGGGGCTTTAAAAATTATGCAACCTATATTAAATAGTTTCGGGACATCAGCTTGGCCTGGTATCGCTGCTATGGCTGCGTTAAGTGTTTCAGTTTTAGCTTTAGGTTTTGCAACACAATTATTTGCTCAAGGTGGATTAGTTGGTACGTTATTAATGGTTGGTGCCTTATTTGCTTTAGCTGGAGCGGTGACTCTGTTTGGAGGTTTAAGTTTAAGTGGTATAGGTTGGGCAGGTGTTGCTTTAATATTAGCGATGGGTGCTGCTATGATTATGATTGGTTATTCCGTAAAACTTGCCGCTGAAGGCATATCAGTGTTGGTTGATTCTTTTACTAATCTGTTTACATCAATATCAATGGAAAATATTGCTCCAATGTTATTATTAGGTCCAGCTTTTATTGGTATTGCGGCCGGGTTAATTGTTTTAAGTGTAGCTTTAGCGGCTTTTGGTCTTGCGTGGTTAGTTGGGGGATGGGCTTTTGAGGAAATGTCTGATTCGATAGCGGCTTTAGGTGATGTAGACTTATCTGGTTTAGGTAATGCGGTACAATCTATTAATAATGTTAATATGGAAAAGATTGAAGCTTTAAGAGATTTAGCTTCATCACTTTCACTATCTGGTTTGTTTAGTGGTGGTGGTATAAAAATAGAATTCGGAGGTATTGACGTTAGTGGTGATATTGAACTTAAGGGTGGTGGAGAAACAGCTAAAATAGTGATGGAAGAACCTTATTTAACACAACTTAAAGATTTAATATGGGAAACTACAGCGGCGGGGCAAAATGGAGGTACTAGATAACATTTAATTATTTAGCTTAAAGCTTATTATTAAAGTAATTATTTAGCTTTAAGCTTATTATTAAAGTGAGTAATTATTTATTTATAAAAGCTTATTATTAAAGTGAGTAATTATTTATTTATAAAAGCTTAGTATTTGCGCTAAATATTATAAGTAAATTCGAATATGTAAATATTTATTAAAAAAAAAGTTTAAAATATGCCAAACGCAATAAATCCAAACGATTATAATATAGATTACTTTTCTAGTGGGTTTTTAGGTATCACCACAGCATCAGACTTTAGAGAATATATATTAAATAATAATTTACAAGATTTACCATTAGAATTAGTTGAAGGTGCGGCAGGTAACTTTACATCACAATACGAAGAGAAAGGTTTAGAAAAAGAAATTAATTATACACCTATCACAAATCCAGGTTCTATAGATGAGTGGACACAAGGAGCTAATTTCGGTGTGTCATTATTTGATATCGCTTACCAAAACCCATCACAAAACGTAGGAACAAATCAATATGGTCCAAGTACATTACAAGCTTTCAACTATAATAACCCTGAACTAATAGTTGAGGATACAGGGTACATCCAATACCCAACATCTACAGGTGGGGATGACTTTGCACAAACATTAAAAGACACATTATTAAACGACCAATTTAATCTAGGTCCGGGTTCAACAATTAATTTCCCTTCAGATTTAAATTCTATAGCTAAAGAAAGAAGAAAAGAAGAAGCTATTAATAGAGTTAAAGAAAATGTAAAAGACAATGTATTAGGTAAATTAAATTTAGACCCAATTGGTTTATTATCAGGTCAAGATTTAATATTAAAAGATTATAAAATAACTACAAGAGGTGGTGTTGTCGGTAAAATATTTGATACAATAGCCGGTACCGCTGGATTTAGTATACCAACAAGCCCGATTAAACCTGGCGCTTTCGGTAAATACGGTGATTTAGATAATGCTGAAACTTATAAAGAATTATTAAAAACAACTGGTTCAGGAACAAAAAGTTTAATTTTCAATTCTGTATCTAAGAATAAATATGGACCACAATTAAAAGAACCAACAGGGTTACTAACAAATATGTTTGGAGCTGGCCAAGCCCCACAACTAAAAACTTATTTATCGGACCCAACAGAAGAACAGTTAACTGAAAAACAGGCTGAGAAAAAAATACCTTTAATTGATAAAATAAATAGAACAGTAGGTAAAGTTATT
>Ga0233412_10001435_pt1 | contig 12385 bp, 18 predicted proteins | sample Na_anoxic_4_MG_FD_180667 | JGI IMG/M metagenome (GOLD analysis project Ga0233412, IMG submission 180667) | Seawater microbial communities from Saanich Inlet, British Columbia, Canada - Na_anoxic_4_MG | ecosystem: Environmental > Aquatic > Marine > Inlet | place: Canada: British Columbia... | reverse complement strand
GAAGGATTAAGTGACAAAATGTACCATTCCATTAAAGGAAAGGGTGCATTCCTGAGATTCAAGGACAACATTTACGAATATGGCATTGAAGAAGATTGGTTCAAATATCGCAGGGAAGCCTTCAGGCGTATAGCCATTGACTGGTGTGAAGATAACAATATTCCCTATGTTGAGAAATGAACAAATCTCAAAAAGGCCATATAACCGTGTGAAAATATGAGTAAAATCCGCTCTATCGGTTGCACATTGACCGGTGCCACAACGGGCATGTTGAATTTGCCTAGTTTTGGGGAGCTTCATCACCTTTTACTTTTAGCCAACTTCCGTAGTGGCATCGGGAAGTGAACCGAGACCTTTCTGTATTTTAAATAGACAACAATTTAGGAGCACAACAGCATGGCAAAAGTCTATACGGGAAAAGTGATCATACCTGGTGACAGGATGGATGAATTTTTCAAGGTGATGAAGGAAGCTGAAGAAAAAAGGGAGCCATTCCGACAGTCCTTATTGAAGCTGAATCAGGAATTTCACCATTTCCTGTTGGCCAAATACTCAGAGAGAACTGCTCAAAAGCACACATCCATAGTCGAACTCTTCATTGATTTTATTTGCCGACAAACCGATGTTGAAAGAATTGAGGAGATTACCAGAGGTATGGTAAACACCCATTTCAAGAAATGGTGGAAGAGGAAGGTTTGGGACTCAACAACAACGGATGAACTCAGGGTGGCACTTAAAAAGTTCTTTGTTTTCCTGTTGGAAGAGAAGAACATAGTGAACGAAAAAGCCTTGAAGGCATTACAATAATTATCGAGAAACGCAGAACCAGTCATCCCAGCCCTCTCTGTTATCCGCTGCGGACGAGAGCGACAGAGCGGCTGAACTTTTTGTGACTAAATAAATACAATATACAAGATTTATTTTATTAGGCAAGATTTCATGGCAAAGAGACAAAAAATATGGGGTTATAGCCCTAAAAGGCAGCCCAGGCCTAAAGTGCCTGAGGCTGTTAAGGCAGATTTGGAAGCGAAGGTAAACGAGCTCGTTAACTCTATTATAAAGCCTATGCATGTTAAGCCCCCTTGCGAAGATGAACAATTTAACTACATCGTTGACATTTACTCGAAATGGTATCGCAATTACTTTTACTTCTGCTCGAAGTATGCCTGCCCTGGTCCAAATGCCATATCGCCATTTTTTGAAGCAAAGTTTGCACGGCTGGAATACATTGGCAATGGGCGTTTTAATCTCTCATATATGAGACACACAGGGAAGTGGTGGGAGATCTACCCAGAATTATCCTTAGAGGAATGCTTGGCAGCCATTAGAGATGAACCCCACTTTCTACCTTAAAGGAAGCAGTCTTCCAGTTTACTGCAACCGATGTGTTCCTTTATTGTATTCAAAAATCAGTAGCGGAACAGGAACAATATGTTCCGGAGGGAAGGAAAGGCCACCTAACTAATGCATGTGGCAGACCAGAGCCCCATAAGAGTTTTTGGGAAACGAGAAGATCTTATATGGGACTCTGCCTGCTGACACTCATTGCTAGAGGCCTCGCAGCTCAACATTGATCTTGATTACCCCAATTGGGTAAGTTTCTAATGGAGTTAGGTAATTCGGTAATTCAGAAAACTTGACAGGAAGGTGATCGATGGCAAAATGCTGGTTATGCTCAACAAAAAAAGGAAAAAGGTACTGTTCTCCCCTTGATAAGATTATCTGTCCAACATGTTGTGCTGCGAATAGACTGAAAAAGATAGACTGCAATGAGGATTGCAAGTATCTTAGTGGAGTTGCCCTTCAAATTAAGCGTGCAGAGGAAAAGGAATTTTCTGAATTAATGAACCGTGTACCTCATGGTCAATATGATGATATTTTCAAAGAACCAGCCGCGGCGTTTATGTCTTACGAAATAGAAACTTTTATTCGCGATATTTATGTAAGAGGGGATGTAAGAATAACAGATACCAGTGTGTGAGATGCATACAAAAATGTGTATGCAATCCAGTTCAAAGGGGAGCCGATAGATGAAAGCCAATTAGATGAATTAACAAAAGAATTATTGGAGCTGTATAATAAAAATATAGATGTCTGGAGATTTAACATGCAGGAGGAGATGATTGGTCAGGTTTTCTTGAGGTTAATGATTTCAGCAAAGAAAATGAGCGGTGGAACATTGGGCGAGTTTGGTTATCTAAATTATCTTAAAAACAATTTAGGCAGAAGAGATGAAAATGATGAGGTAATTGTTGAAGACAAATTTGGCAGAAAACAACAGAGAAGATATAAGTAAACTCAGTTTGAAAGTTTAGATGAAGCCTTAACTCCCTGGCCAATCTTATTGGCTTTTCACCCTGCCATGAATGGCAAGGCTTTCTTTCAAACGTGGTAAACATTTTTCTAAGAAACTGAGGGCGAAAAAAATGGAAAAGGAAGAACTCGAAAGAGTGTGTTTTAACTGCAATCATTTTTCCCGGCAAGTATAAGACATTGGTTCTGAGACAACTTACTGTATTGAACCCCTGTTACACAATACTAATTTTTAAAACATCAAAATTGGTATAAAACAGATAACAAAGAAATACTTGCTTACGGCAATGGACAAAACACCGGTATATGTCAAGACCCAATCCTTTTTATGAAGTTCATAACTATTTCATTTTTTAATCGATTTTAGGGATATTGCATTGCAGAGACGTAAAGTAATATGTCTTTTAGGGCTTATAATATATATTATGAAGGATACTAATGGACGACAATAAAATCATATCTTTTGAGGATAGGAAGCAAAAAACAGGGATTCACTATAAAGAAGATGCTTTGTCTGGAATTTTTAAAAAGGATTTTAGAGAGCAAGCTGATTTACTAAAGTGGTATCTATTTCATAGAAACGTTAATAAGTATAAATTATTCGTTCATTGCCTCTTTTACGAAAACCACAAAATTAAAAGCGAAAATCCAAATTCTGGCTTTGTGATTGCTTTCGGGGAGGATGATGTAGATCAGCATACATCATCTCTGATTGATGCTATTAAATGGGTAAACCGGGATTACATATTAGTACCAGCAGCAGGACGTACCTATCGATAACTGGGAGAAATTTTGAGGGGGTATCCACTACGGACTGCTGAAGATGCGCATGAGGCCTTTAGGGATGTATTATTAAATTCAGATAAGGTTTTGATTATTCAGGAATTGTCAAGATCAAGAGTTCGCGGAAGAAAAGCTGACTACGCGGAATCATTAATAAAGATCTCGGATGATGCACATTTTGACCCAGCTAAGTGATTACGATCTCGGTCAGTTCAAATCTTCGGCTGGCGTAAGTGTGTATGATGGAAAAAGTCCATTTTTAAGGGCAGAATGTTTCCCACTTCCTAACAAAGCGGAAACTATATCTACATTTAAGACAGTATTAGAGAATCAAGCAAAGTTATCTGGTATTGCGATGCCACAGATCACAATAGAAGATAGTGAATTGGGGCGAGTAGGGACATAAGCGGGAGTACGTAAAGCTGGAGGATTCGATATAAAAATATTTGGAAAGCTCATAATAGGAAATTTTTCTATTTTGTCATTAGTGGTAAGTGAAGAATTATCGCAATTTCCATCGAAGAAAGCCGTCTTTTTTATGAACACGGTAACGCGTAAATGAAAAATTTGTCCTAACCTGTCAGTGAATGGGGCATGATTAATTGACTATTTCAATGGTGTGTAATTTGCCTAGCCCGTCAATGCATCTGACCTCTGTTCCGCTGGCGCCCTTCGACAATTTCAGGACTTTCAACTCCATAGAGGCAGGAGATCTTTATGAAGCTTTCGCTTGCTTGAGGCTGCGATGAAGAAAGGGGTAGTTAAAACTTTGGTTTGATACCGGACTGCTTGCAGATCTCGTTTGCCGTGATCCGATCAAGCTGTTTGTGGCGTTTGACCGGAATTACCTTCGTTCCGTTTGAATATATGGAGTGGTTGGCACCTTCCCTAAGGAGATAGAAGCCGTTCTTTTCAAGGTGTCCAACCAGGTCACGACGCTTGACTGACACTTTGAACCTCTATGGGCAGTTGCTCGATGAGTGCGTTTCCGAGGGGAATCTCCTTGCCGAGTTGCCGGTATGCAAGAACCACTTCATTCAATGCATCGCGGAGCATGGCACGGCAATCTTCGAGATCTTTGCCTTCGGTGACAACCTCGGGCCACTCTACCAATTGTCCCATATAGCCAGAGCTGATTTTGGTATATTTTGCAGTGTAATTTACCATATCGCTGTAATCTCCTAAAATGTTTCTAAATTTGTGGCTTAGCTTAACGCTTTTGTGTTCCGTTGTCAAATTTCAAATAAGGCAACGGAAATTATGGCTGATTTTAATATAATTTCAATATGTTGAAATTGAGGCAATCTCATAACCATTCACTGCACCAGATCGGCTACGCCGCCTGGTAATATGGGGTCCACGCTAAGTAGCTGATATGATTTGAAATGACTGGAAAATCAAATTTGATATCGTACTTAAAACAGCATTTTTGGGCTCAAAAGGGTCGATTTAAGCGGATGGTACTGGTCCATGGCGAGAGCTATGAGCTCCTTGTGGTGAGGATTTTGGGGTCAAAAACGGTGGTTTAATGCTCGAAAACACCTATTTTTGGAATATTTCCCTAGATATATCAATATCATAACTTGGCCTGACCTGAAATTAATTGCCCTAGCGACAGGGATCACCTATAGCCGTGGAGCTGTAGCGGAATGGCCATCTGGTGCATCCCATGGGTATGGCTCCGCAGGTTCCAGGTGCTATTTTGACGCCAGAATTTAAACTAAATGTTGCCTTTTTGGCACCAGGATGTTATCTTTGATTGTGTCGCAAAAAGACATTACACCTGTATTGTGGAGGATTCAAACCATGTCAGTATCTAAACAAAATCAGAGGGTTTCAGCACGCGTGCCGCTACATGTGTACGATATGCTGTCCCAAGCAGCCGAGCTGAGTGGGGCAACGGTTAACCAGTTTCTTGTCCAGTCTGCCCTTGAGAAAGCACAGAAGCTGATGGAAAGAGAGCGCTTCATAAGGATGACAACACGATCTGCTCATTTGTTCTTTGATGCACTTGAAAACCCGCCTGAACCCAACGAAAAGCTCAAACATGCCATCAAAGCTTACAAAGGCTCTTTCTATGGCGTTGAAGATTGAAACTCTCACTCGAAACCACAACAGAGCTGCCTTCGATTGCGGTAACAATGAGCTCAACCGGTACCTGCGGAACGCCGCACGGCAGCATATAGAGAAGGGAATTTCCCGGACATTCGTACTGGTTGAGGACAGTAACCCGACTGATATTCTAGGGTTTTTCACGCTGGCCTTTTGCGAAATACTCGTTGAGAAACTGCCCAGGAAATACGCCAAAAAGTATCCTGCCAGGGCTCCTGCTGCAAAACTCGCCAGACTTGCCGTTAAGAAGAATCTACAAAGAAAGGGGCTCGGCACCCAAATGATCGTCAATGCCATAGAGCGAATTCTCAGAGTATCTGAACACCTTGGGATCATAGGTTTTTTTGTGGATGCTAAAAACGACGAGGCAAGAACATTCTATGAGCAGTTTGGGTTTATTCCCCTCCCTGACAACCCGCTGGAGCTTTTCCTTCCATTAGCCACCCTCAGCAGAGCTTTGAAATTTTAAATTTGGAAATTTGGGGTATGGCCGCTCTAAGTGGCTGATATGTTTTGAAATGACAGGAAAATCAGTAAACCGGGACATCCTGAAACAACTTACTGGATTCCAGGGACACAATACTTATTTTTAAAACATCAAAATAGATATAAAACAGGTAACGAAGAAACACTTGCTCACGGCAATGGACAAAACGCCGTATTTGCCGAGGGCAATGTTTTTTATGAACTTCTTAACTATTTCATTTTATTATCGATTTTAGGGATATTACATTCCAGAGGCGATAAATGATATGCCTTTTAAGGCCTATAATTTTTACGTTATACAAGGAAAGATTTGAAGACCAGATGATATTGTGCTATATTGCCTATACCGTGATAATTGGAGGAATCCGTTATGGCAAGAATCACTGTGGAAATTGAGGACTCAAAAGCCACACTCCTTAAACAAAAAGCAGATAAGTTCGGCCTGCTGCCTGATCAGTTTGTTACAGCAACCATTGAAGATCTCATTGCCCAGCCGGAACCAGACTTCGAAGCAGCAATGCGTCGAGTATTGTCTAAGAATAAAGAAATTTATGATCGTCTTGCGTAATGCGCTATCTTTCTCTCCTGGAAGCTCTCGAGCTTCATAAAATGATCATCTCTTCTTCAGGCGGTTCATATGGTATCCGAGATATTAAAGCACCTGAATCTACAATCAATCAACCTCGGATTACGTTCGACCAAACCGATTTCTATCCGGATATTATTTCAAAAGCATCAGCCCTCTGTTTTTCCCTCGTCATGAATCACCCCTTTGCTGATGGCAATAAGAGAGTTGGCCATGCGGCCATGGAGACTTCCCTGATTCTTAACGGGTGAGATTGAGGCATTTGTGGATGAACAAGTACAAATATTCCTTGATCTTGCTGCAGGAAATCTCACTCGTGAAGCGTTCACAAACTGGCTTAAAGGACATGTGTGATTCACATGTCATAACCCCCGACTGGAATTTCGCTGTGCCCAATTCCAGCAGGTTATGCAAATATGAGCCTAAAAAAGTTTAGGTTGAAAGGATTTTTTGATGAGCATTCTTGAAAAAGTTGGCGAAAATGAGTGGCGATTTATTGAATCCGGCTGTGTCAGAGACTTGATGGAGGAATTTCATGAGGCGCTGGATTGTTTAGATCGTGCGGAATTTCAATTGGGTGAAAAGATGTTACGCTCTATCATTGATAGGTGCCCAGAGCATGTTGATGCAATACACCATCTAGCCCTTATTTCAGAAGATGAAGGCAGAGATCTGGAATATCATCTATTTGAGAAAGAAGCCGTAGATATTGCATTAAAAAATTTTCCGAAAGAGTTCAGGCTAGGAGAAGACCTTTTGGAATGGGGTTGGTTGGAAAATCGCCCCTTTTTGAGAGCATATCATGGCTTAGGCCTCACTCTTCTTAAGAGAGGATCTGTTAAAGAAGCGCTCAACATTTTCTTGAATGTATTATCATTCAACCCAAATGATAATCAAGGCATAAGAGACGTAGCTATTGAGTATTTCTTCGAGCTTGACGAGCCGGAAAATGTTCTTTCTATTTGCGATAAATACCCTGGTGATATAACTCCTCAACTGCTCTACGGTCGTCCATTGGCACTCATTCAACTCGATAGGTTACCTGAGGCAAAAGAATCCATAAAAGAGGCTGTTGCAGAGCTTCCATTTGTCGTGAAAGAGCTTTTGAAAAAACGCCATGTGAGACCAAAGTCTTTAATGGATGGCTATGTAACCTCCGGTGGAAAAGATGAGGCGTATTTTTATTGGGAAACTTCGGGGAGTTTTTGGGAGAATACCACTGGTGCTTTAGATCTTTTGAAAAAGTATTTGCGATGATCCTGATGGTTTGATTGGTGCTCATCATGAGGGTATAGGGCTTGTCCTCAATATTGTACATTAAGGATAAAGACAGTGCTAGGTCTCCTCCGAGGGATTTTGGGCGCGCGGTACTTATTTTTAAAACATCAAAACAGGTATAAAGCAGGTAACGAAGAAAACACTTGCTTACAGCAATGGTATCTTACTGCTGTAAGGGTCGGCACAAAAGCCATTCAACCCTTAAGTAGCCTGAGCCCACCAGTTAAAGACAACAATTTAAATTTAATGCTCTCGAGATAACGCTTGACGTTATTACCGAAGTTCGTTATTATTGTTCTATGATAAAATCCTTCCGGGACAAAGAAACCGAGAAAATATTAAATCGACAATTTTCAGGTAAATTGTCCCAGAATATCCAGCATGTCGCGCGCAAGAAGCTTATAACTCTTGATGCTGCAACAGTATTAAATGATTTGCGAGTACCGCAGGGTAACCGATTGGAGGCATTGAAAGGTGACCGGAAAGGCCAACATTGTATACGCATCAATGACCAATGGCGGATATGTTTTAAATGGAAAGCCGGCGATGTGTATGACGTTGAAATTACAGATTATCATTAGGAGGATCATATGAAAAACGAGAAACTTACTCCCATCCACCCGGGCGAAATTCTTAGGGAGGAATTCTTAGAGCCAATGGGAATTAGCCAGTACCGACTGGCCAAGGATATAAGTGTGCCTCCTATGCGCATCAACGAAATTGTCCACGGAAAACGGTCAATTACTGCAGATACAGCTTTGCGTTTGGGACGTTTTTTCGGCATGTCTGCTCAATTTTGGCTCAATCTCCAAACTCGGTATGATCTTGAAGTGACTGAGGATTTACTTGAGGACCGGCTTGCTGAGGAGGTACACGCTCTTGAGGCACATTTAGCTTCAATATAAATTTGGGGTTAAAAGACGGGACATTGGTTCTGAGGCAACTTACTGTATTGTATCCCTGGGACACAATACTAATTTTTAAACATAGAAATAGGCATAAAGAGATAGCAGGTGATCAACTGACAGGCCTGAAAATGCTATATATTAAATAATTCGATGTTCCTAAGTAACTACAACTTAATTTGTTGATTTTAAATAAAACCTATTTTATAGCTTCTTTTGGCTATAGTAAGCTGCGATATGGTGTGTGATAAAAACACAGCTTTGATTCAACAGACAATATTTTTTGATCATAGGAGACCGTCGAAACCGAAGATTATGTATGATGAATCATACTCTCACAAATAAATTTAAGGAAAATTTCGTAATAAAACCCTTGATCGAAACCTTTAGCTTCTTTCGGGCATATGCGCGAGATATAGTAACTTTCCTTTTATATGCTACAGTTCCCGTAATAATTATTGAAAATTTTATTTCCTACTACGCGATTCATTACCATTTTCCCTTTGAGATTGGACATCTTCCTATTATTGTACATTTCCTCTATCAACCCATTTATACCGGGGGTCTGATCTACCTTATTTCCAAGATAGTTGTGGGAGAGAAATGGGATATAAAAGGATGTCTATTGATCGGATTACGGTATTGGGTAAACCTATTACTTGTTAATATTATTAGCTCATTGATGGTTATCCTTGGGCTCTTCGCTTTTATAATTCCAGGGCTATTTATTTTTGCACGATTATCATTAGCAGAATTCTGTGTGGTGCTCGATAGGCTCAGCCCTTTTGAGGCCTTATATCGCAGCAACAAGATGAGTAGGAATTTTACATGGCAAATCATTATTAGTGCTCTGCTTCTTTCAGTAATACTATTAGGATTCCAGCTCCTCATCCACCTCGCAATAGTAATGTTTTCTTTAGCGAATATATTTATATTCATGATTACTGAATTATTGATTATTATTTTGTGGTCAACGTTTACTATACTATTTTTTCGTTTTTATGATTTAGCTAATAAAGCGTTACGGCAATCACATGAGAAGGAAATCCAGGAGACGTCTATAAGCAACGACAACTGAGATGTTTATGTGAGAAATGAAGATTCCTCTTTACCAAATTGACGCATTTTCAAACCACATTTTTTCAGGTAATCCTGCTGCTGTATGTCCTCTTAAAGAATGGTTAGAAGATTCTCTCCTGCAGCAAATTGCTCAAGAGAACAATCTTTCTGAAACAGCCTTCTTTGTTCCTGAGGGAAATGGCTACCATATTCGCTGGTTTACCCCTGTAGCGGAGGTTGATTTATGCGGACATGCAACCTTGGCTTCGGCGTTTGTGATTTTTAACTATTTTGAAACATCAAGCGGTCATGTGAGCTTTAGCTCAAAGAGCGGAAGCCTTACTGTTGTTAAAGAGGACGAATTGCTATCCATGGATTTTCCATCGCAGCCACCTGTACTATGTGAAGCACCCAAGGAATTACTTGATGGTATTGGTAAAGAGCCATTAGAGGTGTTGTGTTCCGAAGACTATGTCGTTGTGTTTTCAAGGGAGAATGACATTGTAGAGTTGAATCCAGATATGGCACTACTCAAAAAGTTAGATTTGCGAGGGGTTATTGTTACTGCTCGAGGAAAGAATGTGGATTTTGTATCACGATTTTTTGCACCAAAATTTGGTGTTAATGAAGACCCTGTTACAGGATCTGCTCACTGTGCTTTAACCTCATATTGGGGCAATAAGCTGAATAAGAAAAATTTGCATGCGTATCAGGTGTCACAAAGGGTGGAGAGATATTTTGCAAAGATTGCGGTAAAAGAGTTATTATATCTGGCAAAGCTGTTCAGTTCATGAAAGGGAGTATTACTATAAACACTTACTAAGCAGAGCATTTTATTGTTTGCGTTGGGCATAACCGAGAGGGATCTATGATGTTCATGAGTTCTTTTCTTCTGTTCCAAGGCTCTCGGCCTGGTCTTTTCTACGACTTATCTGCAGGGGAGTCTTGCCCCCTCCGCATTCCCCCGATAAATCGGGGGCTGCGGTTTCCCCCACTGATAAGTCGTGAAAATGACAGCGGCCTTCCACCAGTCACTTCAGAAAAGACCACATGCCCATCTCGATATTACAAACTATTTGATGCTCTCATTAGTAAGGTTGTTCCGAAGATAACCAATTTTCTTGTTTGTTTTACCTGAGCGGTGTCGAATAGGCTTTAAGAAATATGAGGATACATAGGAAATGGCAAAACATATCGGAATTGTAGCGTGCAGCGCTGAGGGAGCAGCTCTCTGTTATAGGACTCTTTGTGTAGAGTCGCCAAGTGAAATGGGTGAACATAGGCATCCCGAGATAACTATGCACACTCACCCGCTTTCTGAATATATGGTGCATATACGTGCAGGAAACTGGGATATGGTTGCACAACTTATGCTTTCCTCGGCCCGCAAAGTTGCGCAAGCAGGGGCTGACTTTGCAATCTGCCCTGACAACACCATTCACCAGGCCTTTGATTTTGTAATACCAAAATCACCAATCCCTTGGCTGCATATTGCAGAGGCAGTTGGAGAACAAGCCAAAAAGAATGGATTTACACGCCTTGGAATATTAGGAACAAAGTATCTTATGACCGGCCCCGTGTACACTGATGCCCTTAAGAAGTTCGGTGTTGTCACTGAGATACCGGAGGAACAAGATCGGGAGGAAATTGACACAATAATATTTAAGGAACTTGTAAATGGTATTTTTCCTGAAAGATCTCGACTCTTTTTCAACAGCGTCATTCAAGCGTTTAAATATCGCGGTTGCGATGCAGTTGTTCTTGGATGTACAGAAATCCCCTTGATTGTCGACCCGAATGATTGTCCATTGCCAACATTGGATTCCACGCGTTTACTTGCACGGGCAGCTTTAAGAAAAGCACTTGGGAAAGCGTAATTGATTTCTCTATTTGGCTAATATTTCGCTACACTCCATACCTAAAGATTAGTTTTTTCCTTGGGGTAAAGTTATTTTTCAATACTTTAAGGAGGTGGGAATATGGTACGTGTAATCTTTTTTTCACTGATAATGGTGGCAACAGCGCTGACTTTCGGATGTTTCGATAGTTCTGAAAAGGTTGCTCAAGAACCATCTCAAATCCTTGGAGAGGTGGAGCTTTATACTTTTTCACCTGACCAGCAGTATCTTTTAAGCAATGCTCAGCCATTTCTATTATCTCCTCATACATCGCTTAAAGATGCACTCAACAGTCTTGGCCAACACTTGGCTGAGACGTATTTTCAAAAAACATATACAGGCAAGGCAACAAAAATCCATTTTGAGGTCGTAGGAGTAAATGAGATAGTCATCTCTTCTCGCCCCTTACGCATTGCCACGGTAAATATGGTTGATCCTGATAGGGACGCAATGCGGTATTTTTTTCAAGGCTCTGCTGGTGCACGGACCACGTTTTATATGATTGGTTCAACCTTTATGCAGCCCCATTTGAACCCACCTTTATTAGATGGATTAGTGTTTCTTTACAATGGTGAGATGCTTCCTGAGCTCGATCACATTAACGTCGAAGGAATTTTGATTCCACGATTAGTTCAACGCGTTACAAAACGAGCCATCCATGGCATTAAGAAGTAAGCTTTTATTTCAAGGTAAGGAGCTACTATTTATAGGCAAGAGAGGATTTAACCCTTTTCCATGAATTTCGGCATGATATTGGAATAGCGCTCTTGTTTAAAACGGCTCTGTGGAATGATGATGAGGCCGGATTTTTATTTTGGACAATTTCAAGGGCTGAGCCTTAAGTATTTTACTGGCTTTTTATCTCAAATATATTACCGGAATTGTCTTTTATGAATAAAAGGTAATCTTTAGATTCCCTTTTGATTTTTGTGATAGGAAACCCCATGGATTTTGCTTTTTTGATA
>Ga0233412_10001433_pt1 | contig 12391 bp, 8 predicted proteins | sample Na_anoxic_4_MG_FD_180667 | JGI IMG/M metagenome (GOLD analysis project Ga0233412, IMG submission 180667) | Seawater microbial communities from Saanich Inlet, British Columbia, Canada - Na_anoxic_4_MG | ecosystem: Environmental > Aquatic > Marine > Inlet | place: Canada: British Columbia... | reverse complement strand
GGTGGCAGCGAGCCAGCTCAAGCTTGGAAATTCCGCACATAAACCGACATATTCCGTATCGTCCTCAGACCAGGTTACCCTGTATGTGTATCGATCATTTTGTAATGCCATGATTGACCTTCAATTTCTCAAGAGCCAAAAGCACCTGTTTGACCTGATATGCTTTTGCCTTCCCTTATATGATTCTGAATGTTTATCTTTGGATCTCCCTGCCATGGAGTCTTGTAAACCCGGTGGCTACCACTGCCCTTACGGGGTTCCCCAAAGAAATGGTCACAAATCTTGCGCAAATCCTTGAACCGAACTTGCCTCGGATTTCGTCTCATTTTTGATATTGTTTCATCAAATTTTGTCATATCATTATAGTATCATTATTGATATCAGTGTCAAGAGGCAAAGTGATCTTTTTTGTCTAACCCGTGCGATCATTGTCATCAGTGATCCCCGTTTTTTTAATCAGTAGAGTAACCTCGGGGGTTTAATCCCGAGGTCCTCGTCGAACCGTAGATAGAGATTTCCACTAACGGCTCTCTTGCTATTCTCATTGCAAGGCATGCACAGAGAAGCCCGATTCTGCTGTTTAAAGAAGGTTCATAGCCCATTCTCCGCAATCCTGCCTCACATCTATATGTTGCGGCCATTTTTTCTTGACACACAAGCGCCATTTTGGTATATTTTTCTTCCGAAAAACGAAAAAATAAGTTCTTATCTCCCCCCTCACCCCACCATTACCTTTTGGGAACGCAATGACCGATGCCCATGCGGTAAAGCTTGGGCTGCATGGCTCTTAAGCATGCTTCGATATCGCGCAGGCTTTCGCGATAAGTCAATTGAGCAAAGGCCATGACTCGAAATTGGTCCAGGCTGGTGAAACGCCGGGCCCGTAAATCGCTCTGGTAACGGCGGACACAGGTATGAAAGCGCCGCGTAGGGAAAAAACCCATGACCTGGGCAAATATGGTGCGACCTGCATGCATCAGCCTCTCCTATCGTAGTGGAAAGGCTCAAATCTAAGCCGCCGTTAATATCGATGCAGGTCATTTTGTCCCGTATAATATGGATTTGTTTGGCATTATCTCGTTTTTGACCGATTTGAACCGGACAGTAGTGATATTGATTATAAATACAAGGTGCCGTGAATACACGGCATGAGTCTCACATCTGGAGCAGCTATTTGGCTGACTATTTTGAACTACGCAACCATGGCACCAGCGCCGGCGGAGAAATCCTGGCCGGGGTGACCACCTTTGTCTCGGCCATGTATATCATTGTGGTGAACCCGGCCATCCTCTCTTCGGCAGGATTGCCTTTCAATGCATCCCTGACCGCCACAGTGTTGGTGGCGGCCTTTTCCAGCATTATGATGGGCCTGTACACCAACAACCCCTTCCTGGTAGCGCCGGGTATGAGCCTGAACAGCATGCTGGCTCTGGCAGTAAGTCAATCAGAAGGGGTGAGCTATGAAACCGGCCTGGGCTGTGTATTCCTGGCTGGGGTGGTTTTTCTGCTTCTGCTCTTGATAGACCGGAAAAAGCGGCTTATCCAAGGCATTCCCCGTATGCTTCGTTTCGGCTTTGCCGGCGGCATTGGTCTGTTTATCGCCCTGATCGGTATGGAATCAGGCGGTTTTATAATTCCCCATTCTGGACTGGGCTTGAAGCTGGGCGTTTTTACCCCCATGTCCGTTACCTTCCTGGCCGGGCTGGCTGTCACTTCCATTTTGGTGGTGCGCAAGGTGCGGGGCGGCTTTCTCTGGGGCGTGGGCATCACCACCATCCTGGCCTGGCCCATCGGGCGTTTGTGGACAGGGGCAGGCCTGGCCGGGGAGACCGTATTAAAACCAGTGGTGGTTTGGACGGGCTGGGCAGCTGCCCCGGACTTTAGCCTGCTGCTTCAATTGGACATAGCCGGCGCGGCCAGCCTGGCCCATTGGCCCCTGATCTTTGTGCTCATTTTCAGCTGCCTGTTCGATTCCCTGGCCACCTGCGTGGGGGTGAGCGAGGCCGGCGACCTGGTGGACCACAAGGGCAACCCCAGACACCTCACCCGCAGCCTGAAGGTCTGCGCCTTGTCCGTGGCCGGGGCCGGCCTGCTGGGAACCAGTCCGGGCACCGCCTTTATCGAGTCTTCCACCGGGGTGCGCACCGGGGGCCGCACCGGACTTACCGCCGTGGTGGCGGGCCTTTGTTTTCTGCCCTTTATGTTCCTGTCCCCCCTTTTGTCTCTGATACCCAGCCTGGCAACCGCCCCCATTCTGGTGCTGGCCGGGGTGTTCATGCTCAAGCCGCTTATCTATGTACGCTGGGAGCGTTTCGACGAGGCTATCCCCTTTTTCATGGCCATGATTCTGATGCCGCTGACTCATTCCATCACCCAGGGCATCATCTGGGGATGCCTCTCCTGGACCCTGCTCAAGCTGGCCACTGGCAAGTACCGGCAGATAACCCTGTCCCTGATTCTTTTGGATGTGGTGGCTGTGATTCTCTTGTTCCATCTGGAACGGCTGGGACATTAGATGCTGAATAAACTGGCCCACATATTCCGTCCTGAAGAAGCCAGACTGGCCCTGGACGGCGGCCCGTTGGTACACGATTACCTTGATTGTTACCACCGCAGGGGCCCGGATGGGGGCGAATTTGAGGTCTGCTCCCTGGAACCGGCTCATCAAAGAATGGAATCGAGCCTGCACCGGGGCGCCGGCTCGGATGAAGTGATATCCTCGGCCCTGCTCTATGCCGCGCCCCGGCTGCCCGCTTGCATGCCTCAGGTAAACCAGGTGATTTTGGGGCCGGAACAAAAACGTTTCGCTGAGTGCGGTTTTGGAGATATCTCCGCTTGGCGCCAGGTGCATGCTTCCAAGCGCCGCCGGATCAGCCGGTTTGATGGTGAATACCGGTTGGCAGTGATGGTAACCAGTAACTCAGACCTTGATGACATAATTCCCGGCCTGTGCGCCTACCAGATTGAGTGGAACAAGATGCACCGGCGCCTGAGCCAAGGCCGGCTGGGACCGGATTTAGCATCAGGCAAAGTACGGGCTGGTGATGCCGTCGCTGATTTGCGGGGGGCTCTGGGCCTTAACCGGGATGACTTCAGCGCTCTGGCCGGGTTATGGGGTGAGCGCTGGGATGAAAAGATCCAGGCCATAGCCGCAGCTCCCAAAGACATGAGCATTACCATCCTGCCCTTGGGAGAGGTGGATTACCTCAAGATGGCTGAACAGTGGTGGGAGCGGGTGCTTGATCTCTTCGCCGGGTTGGACTTGCCCGGCAGGCCGGTTTACATGGTGACCAGCAACAACCACTCACTTACCAATCTGGTCAACGGTTTTGCTCTCACACATGAAGACAAGATAAGCAGTGCTATCGCCCAGGCCGGCAGCCGGGAGTTGCGGCAAGATTTCCGGCGCATGCAAAGCGAGCCCCTGGTAAAACAAAACCTGCTTTACTATGCCCAAGACATGCTGTTGGACCGGCAGCCCGGCTTGAAAAAATCTCTGCGCGAGAAGGAGGCCGGAGTAGGCATTCATCGCTCCAAACCAGTGCCCCCGCTTTTGGCCGAGGCCCAGGTCTTGGAGTTGAACCGGTTCAACCCTGATAGCCTTGACCGGCGCTTAAACATTCGCCATGCCGGTGCCTTGGCCCAAAGCCGGGCCGTGATCCTCAACACAGACTATCCCCTGGGTTTTGCAGCCTTTCATCTGCTGCGCACAGCGGGCACGTTTCTTAAAAAATGGCGGGGTCTTTTTGTCTTGGGCAAGTCGGCGGCCATGATCGGCCGTTTGGGCGACATCCTGATTCCCATCGAAGTGCGGGATGTCCACTCTCAGAAGCTGCTCAGCTTTCCTAATTGCTTTAACGCCCGCCGCCTGGTCCCATATCTCTATGACTCAGCCGTGTTTGATGAGCAGCGTTCTCTTACCGTGCATGGCACCTTCCTGCATTCCTGGGAATCAGTGCAGAACCTACAGCAGGCTGACTTCACCGGCATAGAGATGGAGGCCGGACCCTGCCTGGCCGCTCTATTGGAGAAATTCGGCCACTCTGCGCCCAAGCACAAAAAGGCCTGGGGACTGCGCCCGCCCAAAGACTTTCATCTGGGCATCCTGCATTACACCTCAGACACCCCCTATAACCTCAGAGCCAGCCTGCTCAGCAAACCTCTGGGGCTCACCGGCCTGGAGTCCACCTACTCCTGCTCATTGGCTATATTGCAATACATCCTGGATTTGGAGAGCAGCGGGCGCCAACAGCACCTGAAATAGACATGTCCCCGGGGTCACCCATACCCACACTTGTTGGGAAATCTCAGGTACGCCCTTGACTATATGGATTAATTTGCTTCAATATTTCTACGGTTTAATGCCTTGGCAACAGCTGATGAAGAAACATCCATCTGACGACCGGTCTAGATTCTCTTTCTGGAAAATTGCCTTTTTCTTTGTATGTCAGACTCCTGGATCAGTTGCTGCACAAATTCACCGCTCCCCAATTTCCAATTTCCATTTTCCAATTTCAAGTTTCAAGCCGTAAACGGCTACCATATATGTTTGCCTCCCTGAGACTTTCCAATGCCTCCCATCTATTATATGTCTCATCCAATTCCCGCTCAAGCTCCTCCAGCCTTGCCTGAGTCTGGCTTATCTTTCCCCCGTCACCCATGTAAAATTCCGGTGATGACATCTGCTCATAGATCCTTTTTCGTTCCTGCTCCAATTCTTCTATACGAGCGGGAAGACTCTCCAACTCCCATCCCTCCTTAAAGGTGAGCTTCCGGGGGCGGTTCTCTTTCTTAGGCCCTTTTCTATAGGCGCTTTTCCCGATTGCGCTTCCCTTGTCCGAGCCCTTTTTATCGTCCTGCTCGGGCCGCTGATTGATCCAATCGTCATATCCTCCTGCATATTCAGTGACAACACCGTCGTCCTCAAACACGAGAGTGCTTGTAACCACATTGTTCAGAAAGGCTCGATCATGGCTAACCAGAAGTATGGTGCCGGAATATTCCAGCAGTCTCTCTTCAAGCACTTCAAGGGTTTCCATGTCAAGATCATTGGTTGGTTCGTCCAGCACGAGAACATTTGAAGGTTTTGTAAAGAGCCTGGCAAGGAGCAGCCTGTTTCTCTCTCCACCGGACAGAATACGCACAGGACTCCTTGCTCGTTCAGGGGAGAAAAGAAAATCCTTCAGATAACCGATCACATGGCGCTGGACACCATTGATCAATAGCATATTCTTCCCCTCGGCTATATTCTCCTGAACAGTCAGCTCTTCGTCGATCTGGGCACGGAGCTGATCAAAATAGACAACCTCAAGTCTGGTCCCTGTTCTGATCCGACCCTTTTCCGGCTCAATATCCCTGAGAAGGATCTTAAGAAGGGTTGATTTGCCGACACCATTGGGACCCATAATACCAATTCTGTCCCCTCTGATTATCCGTATTGAAAAATCCTTGATGATAGGGTCGCCGTCATAACCATGGCTGATACCGGCTGCCTCAATCACCAGTTTGCCTGTACGTTCCGCCTCGCAGATCTGCATTCGGGCGCTGCCCGTCGATTTACGCCAGGCCTGCTGCACCTCCCGCATTTTGATAAGGGCCTGGACCCTTCCCTCATTTCTTGTGCGTCTTGCCTTGATCCCTTTCCTGATCCATTCCTCCTCTTTTGCCAGCTTCCTTTTAAACTGGTCTCGCTGCACCCCCTCCACCTCCAGGGCTGTTTGTCTGCGTTGGAGGAACTCTCGGTACCCGCATTCCCAGTTAACAAGACGGCCTCGGTCTACCTCAATGATCCGGGTTGCAAGTTTTTGGAGAAATATCCTGTCGTGGGTGACAAAAATGATGGTTCCTCTGTACTTCTGCAGGAACTCTTCCATCCAGTTTATGGAAGGTAAATCCAGATGGTTGGTTGGTTCATCAAGGAGAAGGATGTCCGGTTTTGCAACTAGCGCCCTTGCCAGGAGAACCCTTCGCCTGAACCCCACAGAAAGGGTTTCAAACCTTACATCAGGGTGCAGGGAAAGCCGTGTCAGGACCATGTCCACATGCTGGCGGATCTGCCATCCTTGAGCCTTCTCCAATTCCTCCTGAAGCATCTCTATTTTCTTGATTGCGGCCTTATCAGCACCTCTATCCAGGCTTCTTGTGAGTTGCTGATATTCTTCCAGCAAAGTCCCGATCCGCCCCAGTCCGTCAGCCACCACATCGTAAACAGACCCCTTAAGATCAGGCTGCAGTTCCTGGGAAAGACCTGCTACCTTCATACCTTTATTAACGCTGATTACCCCGCCATCCGGTTCAATCTCACCGTTTATCAACCTCAAAATTGTCGTCTTGCCTTCTCCGTTACGGCCAAGGAGACAGATCCTTTCACCCTTCTCCACCTGCAAGTGCACCCTGTCAAGCAGAGGGAGACCACCAAAAGCAACACTCACATCCTGAAAACTTAATAGAGCCATATGACTAGCGTAATCCTATACTGTTAACCGAGACCTTTGCAAAACGCTCCTTTTCGAAGTCTGCGCTTATATAGCCAATCTCGGCGTCAGGGTCAAATTTCAATCCTCGAAATATTTAATATATTCCTGCTTGCCCCGTAGGTCCGGGAGATCGTACTGGGGTGGTTGAAATTTTCGCCTTCCCATCCGGGGCGTAGGCCCTACCCTCCGGCCTGGAAGCCCTACGGGCTGGAAGCGGGGCCGGAGGCTTGACCTTGGCCGAAATTGAACATTTCCCAGAGGTTTCTTAAGCAATTGGTACCCGTCTTCTTGACACACGATCGATTTGCAGCGGTTTTGGAATAAAGGGGCATATCGCTTATGGTGAAGATTAAAGCGGTCAGCATGAAGGCTTCTAATGGGGTATCTTCCGTTCGGAGTAGAAAGTGGGCATGATTGACAAAAACGCCCGGGCATAACAAGCATGTTGGTTTCGGGTATGAGATCCTCAAGCGGGTTAAAAGGAGGTCTCAAGCGCTCTCGGGCTCCAGCCTGTTTTGCAATGAATATCGCTGAAAAAACTCTATAAGCTCTCGTTTGAGTAGGTCCGCCTTTTCAAGCGCGTTGCGGTATTCATCCTTTAAGGAAATAATCTTATCCATGCTTTTCAAAAGCTCTTCGCGAAACGCCCCTCTTTTTTCTGTGTCCCTTTCATATTCATTCTTGAGTGAATTTGGACCCTCTTTCAATGCAATCAGGTACTCCTCTTTAAAGGAGACGAGTCTTTCAAGGGCCTTTTCATATTCACCACGAAGACTGTAGATGCTCTTCTCTCTGGCGCAGAGGTATTGCTCCTTGAGTTCCTTAAGCAGTTCCTTTACCGATATTATCTTATCGACCCTGTAGGCATTGCTTCCAGCGAAGGCAACGCCTTTATCCAGGATTCCCTTCCTGGCATTATTGAGCGCCAGGGACATGCAGTAGGGGGCGGTCTTTATGTCACAACTCTTGAGGCACTGCCAGGCACACTTGTGGGACTTTTTTTTACCGGACGTCACGTCTTTCAGAAAACTATTTCCTATGGCTCTTGCAGGCATGCCAACAGGGCTTTTAATGATTTTTATGTCATCCTTCCTGCATGAGATATAGGACTCCTTGAATCTGATATCCACGTCACACTCATGGGTTGCCACGAACCTTGTCCCCAACTGGACGGCCTTTGCACCAAGCTTAAAGACGTTGTATATATCAGAACCTGTATAAATGCCTCCCGCGGCGATTACCGGAATGGTCCTGCACCATTCATCCTCGTATCTCTTTATCTCGGCAACTACCTCGGGCAGGATATTTTCAAGGGCGAAATCGGCATCGTGGATCTGATCCTCTTTAAATCCCAGATGACCGCCTGCCTTCGGACCCTCAACAACGACTGCGTCGGGGATATCTGCGTATTTTTTCACCCAAAACCTGAAGACAAGGCCTGCCGCCCTTGCAGAACTTACGATAGGGACCACCTTGACCCCCGCCGATCTGAGATCTTCAACAGGGATCCCCCTTATCGGGAGTCCCGCCCCGAGGAATACCAGATCGACCTTTTCTTCGATTGAGACCCTTAAAAGGGAATGGAAATCATTGACAGCCACCATGATGTTGACACCGATAATGCCGGAGGTCTTTTCTCTCGTCTTTCTTATCTCCCTTCTAAGGGCGATGGCATTGGCATCCCTGTTTTTCGCGTAATAATCAGGGTCAAGCATGCCTATAGAATTTGCGGCGATAATACCTATACCCCCTGCATTCGCGACCGCTGAGGCCAGGCCTGAAAGGGATATTCCGACCCCCATTCCACCTTGCACGACCGGTAGCCTTGCGACGACGTTACCGATCCTCAATTTGGGCATCGTGGACCATCCAATTTTAGGGATATCGAACCTGGGCCATTCTATATTATTGAGGTATATTTTGGGGAGCTGTAACCACGGGTACTCAATAAAATCCAATGAGATGATTCTCCTTTATTGAAAATCCAGATAGAGACCGGCGCTTTCTGAGGCCAAACGAACCTGTCCCAGCTGTTGCCCGCTTTTCCTTTTTTGGGCATCAGCTTGTAAAGGCATGACACCTCTCACTATTTCTGGATGGACATTAACTATTTTTGCTCTGCAGGACCGAAGGAGCGGATGAAAAGATCGCGGAGGGCCTGCCGGCCGTCATCAGAGAGGTAGCGGGTTCCGGTTCCGGCAAACGTATCTGAGGTAATAGTCGGTGTATTCTCAACCCATTGGCTGTCCTCCCAGGAAAACCATCCCTTTTGTTCCTGATCATAGACGTTCAGTGGGCGGTTAAACAGTTTTGCCAGCTCGACCCCCCAGCCGGTTCCCCCCTTAACGGTGTTGTCCGCCTGTATCCACCCGACCGCAATGACATGGTAGCCGCTATTGACCATATGAAAAATGGACTGGATGACTTTTCGGATCTTATCCGTCTGTGAGTAAGTGCGTTTCATCCGCTTGGACACAATTTCCATACTGACATCGCCCTTTTGCAACTCTTCCCGGTTGAGTACCCGGACGCCCCGGGTGCGCTCGGCATTGTGTCCTTCAAATGATATATTTACCTCTTTCATGTGCCAGGCCTCGGCAAGTTTGCCGAATTCCGCTTCAGCCCCCTTGTGGCCGCCGCTGTACAGCGTGATGCTTGAAATATCTGTCAATTTTTATCTCCTGAGTTTTTTAAAATTTTGTGCGATAATGCAAAAAAACACCCCGCCACGGTTTGGCAGGATAACATTATAAAGTAATTCAGATTTTTTGTATTGCAACCCTGGTTGCCAGATTTTTCACACAAACCTGCCCTGAATTTTTGCATCCAGCGTAATAAAGAGGTCAACCCTCCTATTAAAATTCCTCATTTGCGAGATTTCAGGATTTTACTTGACAATGGTGAATCAATGGGATAAAGTATTTTTAAATAGTTGCTGTTCCTGGATGAAAAGATGAAAAAGGCGGTATCGTAAGCCCCGGAATAAGTTCGGGGCTTTTTTAATTTTAACACATAGCCGATCTCAAAACCTCCTTATCGATCCTATCATTTTGCTCCTCTAAAGGGGTGCTTAATCCTGCCACTCGCCCGCAACCTGCGGGGCCAGATAAAATACAGGTTTCCAGTTTCAGAGCAGTGCCCTTGGAATATTCACCAAGTGAAATGCAAGATTGCTTCAGTATGGTGAAGTATATTCCTGAGGCGCAAACCAACACCCGCCACGGCGGAACCCACTTCCTTGGACTGAAATGTCACGAGGCCTAAGCTATAGGAATGGCCTGTGATCCCTGAAGGGAAGTGTAATTAAACAGTGCGTTTGAGATCGGCTCAACATAAGAAAGGAATTTATGGAATTTAAATCATTTAATTTAGAGCCCAGCGTCGAGGCAGGTGTAGCTGCTGCCGGGTTTGTCACTCCAACCCCTATCCAGACCAAGGCTATCCCGTCGGTCATGAACGGACGAGACATTATGGGCCTGGCCCAGACCGGTACCGGTAAGACGGCGGTCTTTGCACTGCCGATTTTACACCGGTTAATGAAAGGCAAACGCGGTCATGTCCGTTCACTGATCATCGCACCCACTCGTGAATTGGCTGAACAGATTCACGATGCCATCAACAGCCTGGGAAAAGAGACCCGCATGAGAAGCGTTACCGTGTACGGCGGGGTGAACATCAATACTCAAATTCAAAAACTGAAACGGGGTGCAGAGATTGTTGTTGCCTGCCCCGGTCGGCTCCTTGACCACATGGGCCGTGGAACGATCGACCTTTCCCGGGTGGAAGTGCTGGTCATTGACGAAGCCGATCATATGTTTGATATGGGATTTCTTCCGGACATTCGACGAATACTGAAACATCTCCCGGCGCAGCGACAAACGCTTTTGTTTTCAGCCACCATGCCCAATGAAATCCACTGCCTGGCTAAAGATATTCTTATGGACCCGATTACAATAAAGGCAGGGGAAACCGCACCGGCAGAGACCGTCAGCCACGCCCATTATCCGGTGTCACAACATTTGAAAACGGCGTTCCTGCTGAAACTTCTCGGTAATATCAACTCCCAATCCGTGCTGGTGTTCACGCGCACCAAACACTGTGCCAAGCGCCTGGGAGAACAACTATCCAGGGCCGGTTTCCGTTCCACCTCGCTGCAGGGGAATCTTTCCCAGGGCCGTCGTCAGGCCGCTCTTGACGGATTCCGCAACGGGAAATTTCAGGTGCTGGTAGCCACCGACATCGCCGCGCGCGGCATTGATATCTGTCAGATCTCTCACGTTATCAATTACGATATACCGAACACCCCGGATGCGTACATCCATCGTATCGGCCGGACCGGACGGGCCGACCAAAACGGAGATGCATTCACGTTGATCACCCGTGATGACAATCAAATGGTCAATGCGATTGACCGTATCATCGGCTCAAAAGTTGAGCGCCGCACCTTAACTGATTTCGACTACAATGCGCCGGCCCCCAAAAAACATATGCGAGCAGTTCCCAGGTCTCATCGACATGGGGGCAAGGGAATATTCGGCTTAAAAAGGACGAAGCATATCGCTCAGGGGCAAATTGGGGTAGGGCAACACTAACTGGTGGAATATTAAGCTCTGACTGTATTTACGTTCTTCAAACTGATTTTCAGGGCCTTAATAGGATTTTTCACTGAGTCCATGACTGCGGTTGGCTCAAACCCGCAGTGGGTGCAGCGGGGGTCTTTGCCCACACCGTACTTTGACCAGTCAGTATTTTTGATCAGATCTTGAAAGGTGGGTAAAACTCGGTTTAAGGCAGATGTAGGAGCAGCGGTCAAGGGTTACTTGACCTCTCGACCATCACAACTCACGCGAATTGGTATTGTCAAAAACACAGCATGCACTATGAGGGTCCCATCTATCGTCCGCCGAGCGAAGCGGACAGCCTACTTGTTCAGGCAACTGTCGGCTGCCCACACAACAAGTGTGCCTTCTGCATGGTCTACAAGAAAGGTCCGCCATTCAGAGTACGTCCTGTCGATGACATCAAGAAGGATCTGGACGAGGCGAGGGAGGAATACGGGGCAGGCATCCGAACGGTCTTTTTCCCTGCCGGCAATACGATAGCCATGCCTACTGATGATCTGGCAGCCATCTGTTCCCATGCTTACGCCATCTTCCCCCATCTTGAGAGAGTCACTGTGTACGGGTCATCATCTTATATCCACAGAAAAGGCCTGAATGACCTCATGAAATTGAAGGATGCAGGCCTGACGCGCATCCATGTGGGTCTTGAGAGCGGTGACGATTTAATCCTTCAGAAGATAAAAAAGGGGACAGATTCAAAGGAGCAGATTGAGGCCGGCCTGTGGGTTCGAGAAGCAGGGATAGAACTTAGCGAATATGTAATGATCGGGATCGGCGGGAAGGAAAGGACCCGAGAGCACGCCATAAATACTGCACTGGCCTTGAGCGCCATCAATCCTCATTTCATCAGGGTGCGTACTTTTCTTCCAAAGGTGAACACTCTCCTGCTTCACGAGATCAGGAAAGGCCGATTCCAGACCCTCTCCCCCCATGAAGCGCTCAGAGAAACAGGAGAGATCATACGAAACTTAGAGGTAAACTCCCGGATCGCCAGTGACCATTACACCAATTATGTCGATATCCACGGCAGGATGCCCCAGGACCGGGACAGGATGCTTGCGTCCATTGAAGATGCCCTTCAAAAGGGGGAAGAGATGTTCAGGCCTGTATATGTTGGAACCCAGTGATGGGATGATTAGTGCGGGAGGGGGGACATCCTTATAACCTCTTCGATTTCACGCCTTTTCGGCACAATCAAGTCCCAGGTGCTGTCTACACACCCACTCTCTTGCCAAACCCAGTTCCCCATTTGAGGCCCATCAAATCAAACCACAACATCCTGCGGCCAAATTT
>Ga0233412_10001432_pt1 | contig 12399 bp, 6 predicted proteins | sample Na_anoxic_4_MG_FD_180667 | JGI IMG/M metagenome (GOLD analysis project Ga0233412, IMG submission 180667) | Seawater microbial communities from Saanich Inlet, British Columbia, Canada - Na_anoxic_4_MG | ecosystem: Environmental > Aquatic > Marine > Inlet | place: Canada: British Columbia... | reverse complement strand
AGTTGGAAGAAGAACCTCATTACCGTTATTACATGTTACAGCCGCCGTAAGTATATCACCACAGTCTGTAGCATTACTATATGACCACGTGTTGGCCGATGTGCTAGAGAACATTACGTTAGATATTGTAAACGAACAATCTCCGTCATTGCCATAAAATGACCCAAAACCATCCCAGTCACAACACTCACTTGGAGGATCAACATCTGGACACGGGCTAACTGGATCGTTACACGAGGCACCGCCAGTCCAGATTGTACTACCATCAACCACATCAACCGAATCATTTAGGTCATTACAGTCAGTACTAGATAGATCCTGACATAAATATGCTCCAGCAATATCGCCTAAGTAACAACAGGACCCCAATGTTGGATCTGGCGTTGTTGTAGTGGTAGTAGTTGTGGACGTTGTGGTTGTGGTGGTGGTAGTTGGACAATCATCACAATACCAATACTTTAACTCTTCGTGCCATACTGGACATGAATAGGGAGAACTACACCCCGGCTGTCCAGGCCCTGGACAACTACCAGAAGGAAGAAAATAAGAGTTTGGAATAGATCCACACGTCTTACTACTAACCCACGGAAGATGTACATATCCCGCATCTCTATCTATACCACTTACATCAAATGAAACAACTCCGGTTACTGTCACTTCTGAATAAGAAACGCCAGACCAATTTGCTAATTGAGAAACTTCTATCTGAGCATCGGGAATTCCATTTCTACTTATAACCATAATATTACCAGAGTCATTTAAAGATATATTATCCCAAAAATTTCCCGGTTTTTTATTTAATAAATCCCAATTTTTCTCTACCCAATTACCACCTTCATAAACGTAATTTGTTGTACCTATAGCTACTACGTCCCCATTTCCATTCAGGGCCATTTTTGTTTTAGAACTATTTGTTGTATCTAAGCGATCCCCCTTTAATACCCAGTTAGACCCAGACTTTTCATACACTCTCGCAAAATTATTTGCTGCTAAACCAAATACAGACCCATCCCTACTTAAAGAAATATCAGCACGAATACTAATAGTTACTACATCAACTGGAGAACCATCTCCACCATTTTTCTGAGTTAAAGTATTCATAGTTTTAACCCAATCAACACCATCCCACTCATAATAGTCACTCATAATGCCACTATAATTGGCTGCACCATAATCCACATATGTTGTATAATTAGGAGCAAAGCAAACCATTACTCCGCTACCATCATAGGTCATTGCCGTATAACGGAAATAATCAGAACAATATGATACACCGAATCTTCCAAAATCAAAGGCTGGAATATCTGAACCTAATTTATTCCACTGACTACCATCATATTTTACAACTCTAATTTTAGTATCAGTACAATGATTATTTGACCAAGATGTAATGACTGTATCACCAGAGCCACTTATGTCAAAGCTTTCTATAGTCCAGGCATTGAAATCTACTGGGTCAAACATGGTGCCAGATATACCCGGAATCATATCCCACGACGACCCATTATATTCGTGAACCCCAATGTATCCTCTAGTATTTTGGGTAGAAAGATTCGAAAAGTTATGGCCCAAAAAAGCACGAGTGCCAATTGCAGTCTCGTGATCACTAATCCGCAAAATGTTAATACCATCACCATACAGTGATGGTTCTATACTGGGATATCTGCCGCCTATATTGCCAGAAACGGCTTGACCAATTTGAGACCAATTACCCGACCCAGTTTCTGATCTAAATATTTTAGCTGAAAAAATATCTGGGAGTGTCGCAGAAGTCACTATATTTGATGTTATTAAATTTTTACCATTCAAACTAAGATTAGACCTATACCCAAAATTCGTATTTCCCAACTCAGCAGAACCTAAACTAAATATAGGAACATATTCCTCAAACTCAAAATGAGTAAAGACCCCAGAGGCTTCCTCTGTTATTTCTTGTACGTTATATGTCCAATATTGGGCTTCTTCACTATAGTAAATACAACAACCGCTTACTTCTGGACAATCGTTCTCACCGCAATCACAGTCACAGGGCTGTGGGGCAGGAGTAGTTGTTGTGGTAGTTGCGGCAGCACCATCTAATTCCACATAAAGTACATCCAGTTGAATATCCGGGTTTGATGCAACCTTTAACTCAACCTGAATATCATCGATATCTGTAGGAGACCATGTGCCCGTATACTCAGTAGAATACCAGGCGAAAGACCCCGTTGTGAGCCAAGTTGTTTCCGATGACCACCCACCACTAACCCAAATACTATTAATTAGGTCTTCGTCTTGACCGCCAGCATCTCTAGCATAAGCCCACACTTTAATAGAGGTAATACTGCTATATAATTCCGATAATCCAGATCCGTTTGCGTGAGTAAACTGATTCCATACTTGGGCATCGTTATCATCTTTAAAGTCCGTATTGGCATAACTACCATCACCAGCAGTGGGTTGTATAACATCATCATCTATAAGGGTTACAGTAGGTGTATCCCAAATAATACCGCTGGCATTACCCGGCCTAATTATTTCCGTCATCTGTTAAACTCCTGAACAACCGATATTGATCGGCCTGTATTCTTTGTTTACTCTTCCAGCTATAACAAGCACACCAGAACCAATGGTATAGGATGGGTCTCTATGAGTTATATACTTTTCAGTGGTGGTAACAAAATCCGCACCCCTAACATGAATGATTCCACTTGTCGGCGTATTATACCCCGAAGGACATGAAATTAAGTCATCAGTAAAGCCCTCAATAATCTGAGGATTTTGAATACCAATAAGATCTCCGTCACAATCTATTTCTGCAACCTTAACATCTTCACAGTACCACGTTTGAATAGGAGTACCACTATGCCCAGGTATAGTACTATCTCTTCTTACTGACAGAGGGGCATCTGGACTAAGAATACCATCACCGATAGAAACACGGCGATTACCCATGTGTCCAGCGATTGTATTCTGGATATTCAGCCTGTTAGACAGATTACCCTTCTGATACATCAACCTTTCACTATTAAGTAATCCGGCGACAATTTCAATATTAGCGTCACCCCCAGCACCACCACCACCAGCAGTTCCCCTAAGGGCTTCTGGACCGATACCAATTGAGTCTGTTACCTGGATATTATATCCAGCATTCTGACCAATAAAGATTGAACCCCCGGCATTTCTTGCTTCATTACCGGCATTAGTTCCAATAGCAACCACGTTAGACACATTGTCGGCGTCTTTACCAGCACGATACCCAATAAATATACTATTGGTATCAGTAGCAAGGCCAATGTTTGGCGTTGTTGCATCAGCACCAGCCTCTGTACCAATCATTACCGTATTTTTCCAGCCAGTAGCACTAACACCAGCCCCACACCCAATGAATACGGTTCCACTATTAAGCACATTACTAAGTACAGTATTATTGTCTGTAAACATAAAGTTACAGTTTGTCCCAACTGAAGCGTCACCACTATTTATTAATGCTCCGACTTCAGATAGAGCTATTCTGCTCATCTTATAAGAACCACCACCAGTGTCTATGTCCATACTTATGTATGATGTCAAATTATTAAGCGTGGTGACATAGCTGGAATATGAGCTAAGGGCGGTATAGTTAAGATGAAACAGTGTTCCGTTACCAACAATGTCCTCAGATATACCAGTACCTCCGTAAACAGCTCTACCGTCCGCTGTATCAATATATGTCCCATCAGCAAACAATAAAGAACCACGCATCTGTAGGTCACCCTCAAGCTGCATGTATGGCCTTGTGGTACTAGGCCCGACATACGATGGGGTGTTTGTCATTGCTTCTTCTTGGTGATTCAAAGTAACAAGCGTATCAGTTGTAGCAGAAGCGTCCGTGAATGTTATTTTCAACAGACCCGATACGGAAGAAGCGTTAACGGTGTCTTCAACATCAAAGACTGTATCATAAACCGATCCTTTAGCCTGATGATCAATAGAGAAAACCGTGGTATCATTCGAAGCACCGACTGAAAAATCGCCGTCTTCTACTTTAAACGATCGAGTATTGAAATTACCCGTCAGTAATGGAGTTGACCCATGACCAATTGCCAGCGTGTTGTTTGGAATGGTCGTATTGTAATAAAGTTTTGTTCCGATAAGAACGATACCACTTGGGCCAGAAGTAGAATGTTCAAGGTTCCTAGGACCAAGAACCACACTACTCTGCATATCTGTACCACTATTAGCGGCGAATGTTCCTATAACAAGGCTGTTATCAGGACTCGTTGCGTTCTCCAAAGCGTCCCATCCAATAGCTATTACACCACTGGAACTAGTAACACTAGCAAGAGCCCCACTACCAACTGCCAGACTATATGTGTCTACTGCATGAGTACCGTTTCCATCGCCACCGGTTGTTAAATCAAACTCGTTACCGCCATCATCCAAGAAGAATACAGACTGAGTTTGTCCAGATAATACATTCTGCTTAACATAAACCTTACCAAAATCAGCGGTTGCAGAAGGCTTAGTTTCCTGCTCTTTCATTGCAACTGTACCACTCAAACCACCAGTATTATAGATCGTAAGAGTCGAATTCGGCGTTACTCTATTTGAGTTGTCACCAGTGAAGACTTGTCCAAGACCAATATAGTTGTTAGTCCTGTTGACTGTAATGAAGCCATTCTCATGATAGCTAGATCCATCAGCCCCACTTGGCATAGTAGTAGAAAAGTCAATGTAATCATCGGCAGCATCGTACACCATACGCATACCAGATGGGCCGTTATTACTTGTGAGGCTAAATATAGACCTCTTCAATAGTTCATTATGTACCCAAAACTCCGTAGAGTCACCAGAAGACACAACTTCTAGGTTAGTAGTTGGATAATATGCTGGACTACCAGATGCCCTAAATTTATCGGTTATTCCAACATTACCAACCTCATCCATTGTAATGTGTTCTCTGACGGTCCCATCATTAACGGTGCGGTTGAAGGTTAACCTATCTAGTCCACTGAGGCTATCATTATGTATGATTTGGAATCCATTGACCCCACTCTCGATTCTTGTAGCAAGATCAAGCCCTACAGATCTGTCTGACCCAGAACTAGCAATAGATACAAAGGCGGTATCCAAACCACCACCAGACGGAGCATAGAAGGTGAAGTTGCGATCTACCACACTATCTGCTATATTACGTTCTTCACCAAAATACATGAAGCTACCGGAGCTACCAACGAAGTCATTTCTAACAAAAACGCCGTTACATCCACTCTGTGTTACTAGTGATAGCTTATCATCACCAAGGACACGCTGTGTTTGTACGTGTAGTCCATCATCAACCTTCAGGGATATATTCGCCTTCCAGTGTGATCTAGACCACACATTATCTACCTCAAGACATTCCACTGGGATTGCCTGGTCAGACTCAGTGAAGATAAACTGATAGTCACGTTGATACCCAACACCCGCCGAGTGTAAGAAGAAACCTCCACCATTTAGGGAGCCATCAGGCAAGTAACCATATAGAGCGTTGTTAATGAACCCACTACTTAATGGGTCACCCGTACCACTTACGGCCATATGGAAAGACATATTATCGTAAACAGCCTCATTAAGACTATTATAGTTAATATCGTCCATTGTGACATTACCACTTGCGTGTAAGTCATTGAAGAAACCGTCAAATCTAAGACCCGGTGTACCGACCCTATAGATACCATCCAAGGATGGAACAATACTACCGCCAACTGTGACTAACCCCTGAGCACCAGAAGGAGTCGTCGTACCAAGACCAATGTTCCCACCACTTGTAAGGACAATAACGGCGGTTGAGTCATACTGGTCTGGGAAACCGCCACCCTTTGGAGAGGTACTACTAATGTAAAAATTACCAGAGTCTGGATATAAGATACCGCTGTTTATATAAGCCTGCTCCCATCCATAAGAACCGTGACCTAGGGCGAATACATTATTCTCAGAGGGATTTACACTTCCTGAAGTTTGAACGGCCCCAAAACCGTGTAGAGTATTAACCCCAACACCAAGTACTTTATTTTCAAGGTCCCCGAACAATAGGGGGATCATGCCAGACGCCGTGGTTGAGTCGCAAATATCCGTATAGTCTACGGCGTGAGCCCCAAGGTAGAACTTGTAGCTATCAGTTTGTCCAATGTAGTTACCGGCACCATGACCGATAGCGATATTGAAACTACCGCTCTTATTGGACTGGCCTGTAAAGTTACCTACACCTACATTACCAGAGCCAGTAATATTACCGGCGAGTGCATTATGTCCCACCCCAACGTTGTGATCTCCATATAGATTACAACTTAATGCCATAGCACCGATCGCCGTATTACTCGTTCCGTCGTAATTTCCTCGTAGTGCCCAGTAACCAAAGGCAGAGTTGTCTTCACTAGTCCTTCCTGCCAGACTTAGCTTATCAAGTGCCCCAACACCCATTCTAGTGGTAGTTGTTATAGGCGTAGACATATTCTGGGCGGTAACATTCTGATCCTCAAGCATCCTATGCACAGAGTCGGCCAAGTCAGTTAGACCCGTACGAATATCCTGTGGTGAAATTTGCTGAGAAGAGTTATCGGCCAGCAAGACGTTTATGGAATCAATATAATCCTGCTTTGAAAGAACTGTCATGCTTCAGCCTTACTTACTTAAAGTTAATTTCGAATGAATCTATATCAAATTTTAAACTATCACCTGTATAAATCACTCTTGGGTTGGTAAGCTGACCATAAATCAACACATTACCACCTCCATAATCGGCTGTATCACATATAGCTACACCTGAGATCCAACCTAAGTCAAGAAGGGCCGTATCGTATATATGGGCAGAGGCGTTTTTAACTACTCCACTACCTACGGCGATATCTGCGGCAAGGTGTGACCAATAGCCATCCCCATTGTCAACTGGATTACCCAAATTAATACGTGCATACCCAGTACCAGAACCGTTGATTCCTGAGGGTATCTCGGCAATTGTAGACCCAGTATCAGAATCTAAAGGGACGGAACTCGTAAGTGCAATAGCGATTCCTGAGGGTTTATTAAAAAACGCCCCTCTCAAAATATGGTTCGCTATCCCAGATTCTAAGTAGTTTGACATATTAGCCATAGTTGTATCTCCTATGATTTCCTAAAAGTAGAGTGTTGATAACACCTTATTATACACGAAAAAGGGCCTCCCAGCATAAAAGCACAGGAGACCCCTTATATTTACTAACCTACTTGGTTTCTTCCTTAGAAGCTACCCAGTACAATTCTTCGGTTGTCTAGAGCCGCAAAGCCCATTTCTGCCCAACCGTAGAAGCCTTCTCTCTGCTGACGGTGCAGTGCTGGATCTGGGAAGATCTCTAGCGTCTGCTTGACAGGCATAATGAAGGAGTCGTTTGCACCTTGGTCAAGACCAACAATAAGCTCTGTGTCAGAGGTCTGTAGGGCACCACTTAGAGCATCTGTAAAGTAAGTCTGATAAACCTGGCCTTCACCAAGCTCATCCAAGTCGCGAAGATTAACACCGAAGATTCGGGTGATTGGAGCACCGTCTTCTGGGGCATTGTAAATCTCTTTACGAGTTGCGTCATCAATCTGATCAAGACCCCAGTTACGGATGTCTTCTAGTGCTTCTGGAGAAACATAGATATCAGTTAGGCGACCACGATTCGCAGTACCAGTGTTACCACCAGCATTACGACGCATAACAGTCTGCATAAGAGAAATTACTCTCTTAGTGAACTGACCAGCAGTAGCATCACCGTCATAGACAAGGATGTTACGGTCAACGCCAGCAGCTAGCAATGTATGCCAACCATTGTCATTAACGTTCTGGACAAAGCCCTGTTCCATAACCTGCATAGCACGAGCAACTACATTCCACTGTGCGTCACGTGCGTAACGTAGTAGGAAGTCAATAGATGCGGCAATACCGAAGGTAGGAATTGTCACGAAGTCACTCTCAACTGAACGCTGAGGAATGTAACCGTGTCCAGGGTTGGTGTAAGCACGGTGCTCACCCTCTGTACCTGGAGCTAGTAGGTCGACTGGATACTCGACCTGTTGACCCGCCGAGACTGGAGTAGGTTCGAAGATGTTGCCAAGGATATCACCAGAAAGAACGCCCTTACGAAGCGGTGTTTCCAGACCCTTAGCAAACTCAAACTGTGCTGCATGGGCTACTGTTGGATCACTAGATCCAGAGCGTGCCATAAGTGCAAGCACCTTTTCACTTGGTTTCTTAGCCATTATTATAATCTCCTTTAAGAGTTAGGTATTATTACCCAAAGTTAGGTAGGTTGACTGCAACTTTTGCGTAACCGTCAGAGTCCTTATTGGACATAAATCGACCAATACATAGATTTCCTGATACGGTCGGACCAACTACGTTTGTGATGTTACCGGCTGTGCCAGCATCGTCAACATACGCAAGTGCTCCAGGTGTTGGAGTACCAGTAATGTTTGAGGTAACAACCCATCCTCGTGTAAGGATAGTAACTTTACCGCCTAGTTGAACTTCATTCTTATACTGATTAAGATGAGTTCTTGTAAGATCCTTGTTCACAACATCGTTTAGTAGAATACCTACAGGTACGTCTGTAGTTGTACCTAGCTTGTATTTGACCTTGTTGCCAGCTTGGTCCATAGCGGACCCAGAGGCTACAACAGCATCAAGAACAACACAACCACCACGAGTGGCTACTGCTGCGTTCATGAAATGACTGATGTCTGTTGATTCTTCGTTTCTGTCTTTTTTAAGAGCCATTATGACTTCTCCTGTAAAAAATGGGAATTAACCAATGTTCATAGCTTCAGCAAGAAATTCAGCAACTTCAGCTCTGGTTGAATCGACTTCGTCATCTGAATCACCACCCTTAAGTAGTACTTCAGTAGCTTCGGTGTCATCTAGAGCGTCGGCTTCTACCGAACTATCATCACTATCACTATCTTCAGCTACAGCTTCCCCATCTTCGTCAGAAGATGCTGGTGTCTGCTTGCTTGCATAAAGCTCAACGATAGATGCAAAAGCGTCATCATCAAGACTATCTAAAGAGGCGACGGTATCGATAGCTTTATCAGCTTCAAGACCTGCGGCAACTAGTGCAGCTTCTCTCTTTTCTTTCTTATCTTTCTTCTTGCGATCTTCGTCCTTCTTCTTGAAGTTGTCAAACTCAGCTTCAGTAGCCTCAAGAGACTTCTGAGTTTCTTGCACTTTTAGCTCTAGTGCGGTAACAGAAGCTTCAAGTTCTGCAATAGCTTCATCCTTTGATACAATCTCTGCCTGATGAGCTTCGATTACGGCCTGAGTTTCCTCAGCCTGAACCTTGTCCATCTTAGCTTTGATATCCTTATTTTCAGACTTTGCTTCAGCCAGTTCAGCCTTAAGGGCGTCAAACTGTGCAGTTGTGATATCTGCCATTTCGGTCTCTCCTATATTTAGGGTGTTTGCAACACAAAAGGCGGTTGAGCCAGCGTTGCTTAAAATGATTGACTTTTTATTAGCTGGGTTGTCAACCAAACCTTCTCCAGAAAAGGAGATGTTATTTAGTGCTCTACCAAGTTTAAATCCTTCGTAGGCTCCAGTACCGCCATAAGATCTAAGGTGCTTAGTTAAGAAAGCAGACTCTTCATCTCTGGCTATAACGGATTGCTTACCTGTATTATCTATAACAGCATAATCAAATCCAGCAAACAAGCACTCCATAGACACAAACCATTTACCGCCAGCTTTTAGCTCAGCAATAATCTGATCCATTCTTTCTCTGTTTTTTTCTTCGGCCCAACTGGTATATAAAACAACCCGAGTGACAATATCAAAGTCAGTCGGGTGTGATCCATCAGAAGTAGCCTCAACTCTATTGCCCTGTCTGTCAACTACATAGCTACCAGTGATATGTCCGATGATATCATTTTCATCGTGCATAAAGTTGAACTGCTTGTCTTCAGGTGTATTCCTAGCAGCCCATGTAGAGCTTGGGAGAAACACATCGTCATTAGCATTCCAGTTGGTAGATACAAGAACAGACTCAAGGTAGTATAAGTCGACCTGGTCTTTATTCTCAGCTTTAATCTTTTGTACCAAAGATTCATCACGAACGTTAGGCTCGACAATAGTCGGAGATTCTAACAAATAGGCGACAGATGCTTGAGACCGTACAGCCTCTGCAACTCCGTCATCTACTTCTCTTTGAAAGATTTTTATTTTTTCTTGCATTTTTTTTACTCCAGTATGGTATTATACACGATTTTTAGGAAAAAGACAAAAAACCTGTCTTATTCCATATACTGCTGCTCCACAACTGTAGCTACAACCGCCCTTTTATACTCATAAACAGACATGTTGTTAAGGTTGATTCCCTCCTCTTTTAGGACTCCTAAAATAGACTCAGGAGTATTATCACCAGACAAAAGACTGTCTTTTATGTCTCCCATAGTGATCTCTTCGTAAATATCCAGATTCGTAAACGCATCGAGTTTCATGGACTCCAACTCAGCTATCTGAGCCTTAGTCAACTTACGCATGTCATCAACTTTACGGGAGCCTAGATATGCACTGGTAATAGAATTGGACACAAAGTCAAACGCCTTGGAGGCAGTAATGATGATAGAAGCCAATCCAGGTTTACTCTTTGGGGTCTCCGTTCTCTTCTTACGTGGGCGGGTATCCTGCTTATTCTTTGGTCTCCCGTTCTTTTTAACTGGTTTCTTAGCGGGACCACCAGGACCAGTAGGCTTAGGGCGATTCTTGATATCAATCTTCTTAACGTCGATGTCTTTATCATGCTCTTGACTATCAAACTCCTGTTGTTTTTCCATCTTCTCGACTTCTTGATCAAAGCCCGGATTATGGAATGGACCAGCTTTAGGTGGCATTTTATCGTCATCACGCATCTTGTCTTCTCTGCCTATTCTAACAGTCTCGACCTTAGTAATCTCCTTGAATCTCTCACGAACGGTCTCTTCTGAGATAACGTTTCTATCAAGTAATTCAATAAGCAACGCCTTCTCAGAGGCATCGTCCGACAGGTTCATCTGGTCAAATGTGATAAAGGCGGACTTTCTAAAGCCCATAGAGCGTCTTACCTTATCCAACTCATTGTTCCAGAAGGTAGTAAGTCGGTCTCTACCATACTGTAGTCTCTCTACAAGTGTCTTAAGAGATATGAAGTTATTAGTGAATCCACCACCATTACCGGCCATACCAGTCAATGTAGGAGGGACACCCATACCAGCATATATGGCGTTAAGTACGGACACATACTTCTCAGAACCAAGGAATTTATATACCTCAGAGTTGGATTCAGTGAACTTAAGCTCTGGACCCCATACAAGGTCTAGCACACCACCACCAACATTGGAAGCAAGGATATTACGGAGTTTCTGTACACCCTCTTTGGTGGGTAAGATCTTGTGCTCAAAGTCTCCAAGAGTCCACAGACGGATATTGGAAATAGCCCCATCAAGGGCGGAAAGGTCAGCTAAACGCATCTTATCCAATATATTGATGTTGTCAAGAATAGCATAGATCATGGGATCTGCCCAGTCATCCCAGTCGTCCTTTTTGTAGTAAAAAGTGCTGAGCTTACTCTGATCTAGAGTAATATGCTTGGACCCTTCTTTGATTTGCTTCTGCACGTCAATAGGCAAAGTATTAAGCAATGTCTTATCCGAATCACCCGTCTTAAACATGTCGAGAAACACAGAGGGGGTTCTCTGGGTGAATTGGTTTCTAGCTACAAACATCCTATAATCGCCCTCTTTTAACTCCATAGTCAGAGGGTTTAGGAAGTTGTACCTCCAAGGGATAAAGGTTTTATTGGCTTCTGGAACCTTAAGAATTATATCGCTGTTCTTAGCACGAGACTTAATGTATTTGACTACCTTAGGAGTAACCTTGGCATCGCTTGTATAAACAAAAACATTGCCCGTGCGGTACAAGGTATTCAAAAAACGCTCAGATCTTTCCTTGCCGTCAACACGCCTAAACCATTCTTTGTAGAATTTTTCAACAGATTTGTCCTCATGCACAATGCTTATCCCCTGGGAGCCGAAGTCCCCCATAAGGTCAATAACGTTATGTACGATACCATTGTGTTTATAGGCATCCATACACTTCTTGATGGCCAGCTTTTTCTTAGAGGGGATGGACTCTCCATATCTGAAGGCGTCGTAGTCCCCCCTATTGTATGCCGGTCTAACAGACCTATTAGTCTCAATATCCAGAAAGCTCTCGTGTGAGGCTTTAGCAGACCCTTCGGCTCCATAATACTTGATAGATTCTCCATATTTAATCATGTCCTTATTAGATGGAGAACTACCCTCCCATGTAATATAGCCTGTTGATGTATCTGATTTTGAATCTGCCATAGTCTCTCTCCATCGATTTAATCGTTAATTGAATTGCTATTATATTATACACGCTTTTCA
>Ga0233412_10001431_pt1 | contig 12413 bp, 31 predicted proteins | sample Na_anoxic_4_MG_FD_180667 | JGI IMG/M metagenome (GOLD analysis project Ga0233412, IMG submission 180667) | Seawater microbial communities from Saanich Inlet, British Columbia, Canada - Na_anoxic_4_MG | ecosystem: Environmental > Aquatic > Marine > Inlet | place: Canada: British Columbia... | reverse complement strand
ATACGTTCGGTTAGTTGCCCTATACAGTACTGATGTCACTTACGCTAGGAGCGAACATAATGTCAACCTCAACACGAATTAATCACGATTCTCTTGTATCACGCATCTACTTCACAATTCAGGGGCAGAAATCCGCTGCGCGATGGACACCGAAATGGCAGAAAGACTTCCTTCACGCTGCCAAGCAGTTAGTCAGGCACGGTCCTCACTGGCTCTATCCCTGCTCATCTATCGCCTGCAAAAACGTACGAGCGAAGAAGGACTTCAAAGCAGCTGTTGCTGACGTCCAATCATATCGACTCTGTCGAGTGTGTGAACTTCGAGAGCAAGCAGACCAGTTCGATAGTTCGGAGCGTTCAGTTGAGAGCAGAGCTGCATACGCACGTAGTCCAGGCAGTGCCTCAGTGATTGAAGTCTGGGCTGCAGACTTCTCATACCTGCCCCACACACTTGAACCTGACGAAGTGCGATTTATGCCGAATCGCAAGTTTAATTCTGCCCTCTCTAAGTGGAGCAAGGCTGTTCGCGAGCGAGACAATCATACGTGTCAGCACTGTGGTGCTAAAGAGTCACTCGTCGCGCACCACAGTGTGCCCCTGAGTGTTGACGAGGGTCGCCCAATAGCACTGTCCCTCTCGAATGGCACCACGCTATGTGTCGCCTGTCACGAGAAAGAGCATTCGCCCTAGGCCCCCTCGACGCAGATAGGGCGCCCCGCCCCCTTAGCGGATGACATAACCGAGATGAGTCTCGATAGTCCAACCCTTCTGCCGGAGGGCTTCTTCCACGTCAGTGACGAAGTGTTCGGGATATTCCTCGAGCCCGAGGATCTCCATGGCGTGTGTCATCTCCTCCCAGGAAACACCACTCACTTCCTCCATGAGCTTCTGCCAGGCGATGAAGGCCGTATCCCCAGGATCAGCGAGATCACCTTCATGGCTGTTGGTGGTGTAGACACACGTTTCATCGCCGAGAGCCGCGTAGTAGCTGAACCAGCCGTGTCCTTCATTGTAGCGAATGAGCTTCATGATGTCCTCCTTGAACTCTTAGATTATACCTTAGGCCTGCTCGGAGTTGCACGAAGGTTACTCCTCTCCCATCCGCAGCACTGACATACGCCACGAATCATGTAGCTGCCGTCGCACCCCAGAAGCTCGCCATGGAGACCAGAGTTCGGGAATTCGTGTTCGCACCAGGGACACGAACGATCACCTAATCGTCTCGTTGCTCCACACTCAGTGCACTTGCGAATCTTCATCTACTCCTCCTGTACTGGATGCACCTTAGGCAGACCAGACAATCTGAAGGTCGCGCATGAGAGACGTCAAAACCTCTTTGGAGTCAAGAGGTGCGTCGATGTCGAGGTTGTCGATGCGGTCCTGAATGGCGGCTTCGAGCAAACGCGAAACTTCGGCTTCGGCAAGATGCCCGCCATTCTCGACACCGAAGACAATGTCAGCAGCGAGACGATTGACGAGAGACGAGTTGTGAGCTTGGTTCATGTGTTTCTCCTTGAGTGAGGGAATGCTTATCCCTCCGAACTCTTAGATTATACCTCACAGAGAGCCAAGGATGCACGTCACTTGCTTTTTACTCGGTCGTGAGCAAGGTGATGTACTTTGTGTCGCGACGTGTCAGTGCAAGCGCAATCTGCATCACCAGATCAGCCTCAGCGCCTGAGAGTCCTTCCGCTGCATCCAGGAGAACGCAGTTGAGAAGAGAAGCCTGATCGTGGCTGACGTAGATCTCCTCCGTCTCACGTTCGCGCTGCTGAGCCTCCCATCCGTGTGCTTCACAGTTCGGGTCTTCAGCGATGAATGGTCCACCGATTTGGTGACATTGACAGCTCATGACTTCCTCACTCCCGGGAGCTCGCTCAGGAGCTTCGCGCAGTGGCCGTAGGTGTTGCCCTTCGTCTCCTGACGTGACCCGATGCCAAGCTGCCGAGAACCGCCCATCCCCGCATTGTGACGACGTTCGTCGCGCAAGGTGTAACAGGCATCTTCGCGCTGCTTCAGGCTTCGGATGTGCTCCTCGATGGCCAGGCGAAGGTCAGCTAGGACCTGGACTGCGTTCTCGGGAAGCACTGCCAGCCCCGGTCACCAGACCGACCGATAGCGAAGGCAAGAACAGCCAATCCCCGACTGTCAAGCTCTTCCTCGATGGCGTCCCATTCATCGATCTGATCATCGCTGAGAGCACCGATGTGCCCCGCGTAGTGATTGAGCTCGTCGATGCGGTCGACCAGCGTGTTGCTGTGCCAGCTGGTGTAGTCTTGGTTGTTGGTGCTCATCAGTTGCTCCAAAGCTTGTGACAGGCATCTCGCAGCGCCTCGGCACGCTCACGCCGAATGATCTCGGTGATCTCGGTGATGTCGTGAGCACGCCTCAAGACAAAGCGGAATCCCGCAGCACGGATGACGCCGGCCGAGGTGTCGATGGTGCCACTGCGGTTGTTGCTGATGACCTCGACCTCTTCCCTCGCCCGACCTTCCTTGGTTAGCGCACAAGTCCGCTCGAAGATGAGAATGTCGCCAGCCATGAGGGAGCTAAGGAGAGTGTTGAGAATCTCGTGGGTCATTTGCTGTTCTCCTGCGGGGAGTGCGTATCCCCTTGAACTCCTAGATTATACCCCAGAATCAGCTGGCATTGCACGCCTTGTCTTCAAGAACTCCGTAGGCATTAACCCTCATGGGAGTTCTCGGGTGTCCTCAGAAGTTCTCTACCCAGTCACGCTTCCACTGTCTGATGTGCTTCGCCCAGGCGTCATCGGCTGCTCGCTGCAGGCGTGTCGACGCGATGTCTCGGAAGAGGTGCGAGTATGTTCCTGGAATGACGAAGATGCGGTTAAACCTAAGGGAATGCCCACCCGGCAGGTGTCTCAGTTCGTCGCTGTTGTAAATCGTGTAATCCAGGATGATCTTGCCCTTCGCTGCGCTGATGTGCAGATGGACGCACTCGTCGTAGGTGGACCATTCTGACTTGCTGCCATGACCACGCGGGTTCGTGCCGAGCTCGTCGCCTTCGATGTCCTCAGCGCTGATCTTGTCGAAGAGCAGGTTCACCCACTTGAATCCCTTCACGTAGACGCCGTGCTCGTGCAGGACACGCAGGATCTTGGGCTTGGTCAGTCGCTTCGCCATATGCTTTACATCCATGTCGGTGGTGGGTTGTTATCTGGACCGTCAAGGGGACTGTCTGTTTGGCTCTCTTCGACCTGAGCTCGCGGTCGAGGGGCTGACGGCTCAGGCTGAGCCGGCGTGTCATATGACCAAAAAGAGGCCACAAAGAACACAGCGACTACCAGGATAAGTGGGTCCATCAGACGTACTTCGCCTTGTGACGCTTGAACTTGACCATGACGTCCTTGATGACCGATTCGGCCTTCCGCCCAAAGCCTCGCCCCTTGAAGAGGACCTGGGCAGCCTCGATGTCTCCAGGATGGAGGACGACTTCGACCGACCCATTGTCCTTGAAGGTGACCTGGACCGCGAGCATTTTCCGCTCCTCGACCACTCGGTCATCGGTCTCCTTGTAAGCAGTCCTGTAGTCGCCGCCAACCGAGGTCATCACACCCACCCGACCGTAGATGGTCCGAGCGACGTAACCTTCAGTGTAGGTGGAGAGGGTGACCACACCCCGGCGGTTCTCGAGACGGAGACCACCGAAAACCTCGCGCTCGGGGTCGGCCTTCTTGAAAGCATCAACCGCTTTCTGATGGACGGGAAGGCCGACGACCTTGGAGGAGACGAAAACGTTTGCAGTGGACCAAGCCATGATGAACTCCTTGAACTCTTAGATTATACCACAGCAGGGAAGTAGATGCACGTCATCTTAAGCAAGCGAGTAAAGTCCAAAGAACTTCGTGACCTTGCCCGCGTCGACCAAGCGGTCCACGGTCGGAAGGACAGAAGCTGCTGGGATGACATTCTGCGCCCGGATGGCTGACATCCGAAGCGGGCCTTCTGCCTCCAGAAGGCCCAGAATCTTTTGGTCGAGTCTCCAGACTGTGCGGGCAACGTTCATGTTTGTCCTCCTGAACTCTTAGATTATACCTCACCGAGAGCTAGAGATACACGCAGACCGAATCAGGAATCGCCAGTTTCTGCGTCCACGCTCGGCAAGCGAATTGGTCTTCGTAGTAGTCTAGACATTCAGGCGGACCGCATTCCCATGTTGACCCAACCGCCCATTCGGCTTCCCAGACGCATGAACTATCGCAACTCTCTGGAGCTGCTGGAGCACACATCATGAAGAGCCAGAAGAAGGTCACTTCTTCTGCTCGTCTGTCTCGTACAATCCTTCGTCGAGTGTGAAGGAGCTGGCCGGAGGGATCTCAATTTTTCGCACTGCTAGGACTCTGGACTTGCCAAGCATCACCCGACCGTCCACCTGACCATAGCCCTGGTGAGCGAAGTAGCCCACCAGCTCGACCTGTTGATGACCGTCCGCCATCAGCGGCGTCACGACGCCCATGAACAGATCAGCTTTCGCGCTGAAGGAAGCTTGCAAGACAAACCAGTATGCTGCACCTACATGGAGACCCACCAATAGGGCATAGATCAGACTAAGTGTCGCTCCAGCCTTAACCGCAAACTCCACGTGCCTGTAGCGCCAGAGCATGAGGCTGCCCAAGAGGATGAGAGCCATCTTGACTGCGAGGAATCCCCAGGGACCTGAGCCCATGATGCTGTCCATCACGGGATTGACCTCGGTCGTCACTTCTTCGCTAATCCAGAACCAGGTGAATGCCCAGTCCAGGAGGTTGAAGCCAATGAGGGCCGCAATGGCAGCCCTCAGCTTCTTCGGACCTGTCACGACCCCAACACCGCAAAGGGATTGTGCGTGAGAGGCGCGCAGTCGTTAGTGGGCGCACCCACTTCGACACCGAGACCCGTCTTTGCGACGTCTACGGAGAAGGCCCAGACGACCTGGTCGTCTTGGTCCCGGTCGGTGACCTGGGTGCAGAACCCAGCGGGGGTGTACTCCCGACACTTCCGGCAGCTGATGGCACTGTCGACTGTCCTGAAGCTCTCACCACAGGAGCACTCAAAGTGGTACTCCTTGTAGAGGTCCTCCATCTTGCGGTCATACTCCATCATGGCCTCGGCCTCGAAGGCCGGGCAGTACGCACGAACGGCAGACGTCCGAAGGTCCTCAGACGCCGCAATGCAGCACTTGGCCGCAGCTCGATGATTACGGTAACAGGCACTGCACTCAGTGCACCGGTAGGGGTGAGCCTGAGGTCCCGTGATTTCGACCTCACGACCGTTGACGAGGGCGGTGGAATCAGTCATGTATCTGTCCTCCTGAACTCTTAGATTATACCTCAGGAGAACCTACGGATGCACGCTGAGCCTCAACTGAATCGTTCAGTTGCTCGCTTCAAAACGCCCGATAGCATCACTGCCTGATACCAATCCCTGGGATAATTGCCGCCACGGACACGCTTGATGCCGTCGCAGGCCTGGTTCCATTCCTCTTCGGACTGGGAGTTCTCGAGCATGTAGAGTTCAATTTCGGTGATATTCATTTGCTGCCCATTAGTAGTTGCCGTCCTGAAGCATCACGACGCGTGGGATCTCTCCCAAGTCAGTGCAGCTCCTCGATGAGCCCGACGAGATCATCATGATCCCCTAGTCCGCGCTGTTGAAGGGCTGCGCGCATCAACCGGACTGGCATTGCCGACGGGAGCGAAGTCGAAGAAATTCATGCTACTCCTCCATGATGGTGAGGCTGGACATGGGGACGCGGTAGTGGCCGGCACCAATGCCCGTCACTCGAACATGCGCGTACTTCTGCTTGACCGACGTGATTCGACCGGAGACCACCGTCTCCTTGCGCTTTCGACCGCGTCCCTGCGAAAGGCCCGCGGTGAAGCTGACCAACTGGTCCTCACGAAGGCTGCCCTTGATGGACATCGCTTGGAGGCTGCGAACCTGCTTCAGGCGAGCGATGACGTAGCGGTTGAGCCGGCGGAGGTCAGCCTCGTCGCTCATGGTGTTGACGACTTCGAGGGTGTCATTGAGGGTGTTCACAGTTTAACTCACTTGTCACTTGAATTGGAGAAGTACTCGGAGGCCACGGTGGCCTTCCAGTCGATGATTGCTGCGTTGACCTTGTCGGCCGGCAGAATCACGCCCAACACGAAGGTCCCACCAAGGACCGCGATGAGCGCGAAGGTGACCAGGTCACCGAAGATGTTGGTAAAGCGCTTGAGCATGTAGTTGTCCTCCTGAACTCTATGATTATACCACCGAGCGAAGACAGCTTGCACGTGAAGTGTTTAAACTTTCATGTTTGCGACACCGAGCGGAACGAAGACGAGAAGGGCAATGGCCGCGGCCACGATGTTCATGGGATCCATGTAGATTTTCCTGAGAGTCTTGAGAGAGAAGTGTTTTAGCCGAAGAGGAGAACTTGAACGCCCCAGGTGACGCCATGATCCACGTCGCTGGTGACAACACCGAGCTTGAAGACTTCCGCCTCGTTCAGGTGTTCGGTAGCGATGAGCATCGTCATGTTCTGAACCTTGAGGAGTTCGAGGCCCACCATTGCGATTGCGTCGGTTGGGGTCGCTGCGACCACCACAGCGTCAACCATGAAGTCTGAGACCTTGAAGATGAACTTAGTCATGCTGTCCTCCTGAACTCTGCTATTATACTACAGCAGAGTCCTCAGTTGCACGTGAGGTGAAGAAGCTAAACAGCAGTTTCGGCTCGCCTGCCAACAGCCATATCAGCGATGTACTGAAAACCCTGGAAGTGCGCGTCCAAGATTCGTGCCTGTCGGAGGTTTCCAGCGGCACCAGCGCCTCGAGCGGCAGTGTCATACAGATCAGCCAGGGCCGTGTAGACACCGACCTCCTGCGGGTGATACCAACCAGGACCGTCAGTACGAATGCCGCTGAAGAGCTCGCGAGCCCAGGCCGCTTCGATGAGTGTGATGACCATGTTGTCCTCCTTGAACTCTATGATTATACCTCAGAATCAGCTCTCATTGCACGCAGTCAGGCCAGCGCTTCCATTACTCGATTGAGCTCACGCGCCTGGAAGAGCTGCATCGTGGTGTGCAGGACGTAGTTACTCTGCATCCGGGGAAGGACCACCGCTGCGAGGCCAACCTCCAGAGAGGAGTAGTCGGGACCGTCACTGGACCTTCGTGCGACGAGACTCTGTGCCGTGTCAATTGCACAAAAATAGTGATCGACGGCTTCGCCAGACTGCGTGGTGCTTGTGCCCAGAAACGTGCAATTGACGCAGTCATGCTCGTGGACAGGCTTGGCCCGCGCGTTTCGTGCCTCAGCCAGCTCCCTGCACTCAGCGCAAGGATAGTCAGAGCCGTTCCATCGGTACCAGCCATTGGTACATCGCGAATCGCCGCAAGAAAGCTTCATGTGTCCTCCTGAACTCTACGATTATATCCCGCCTGATGTGGGCTTGCACGCTTGAGCTAAGTGCTGTCTGTCAATCAGAGCCCAGATTTTAGGTTGGATGTGTTTCCACCCATCTCGCTTAAATCTACGCAACGCCAGAGGTAGGCTGCGCCTAAGGCCTTGAAATCAGATGCAGCTGCTCAAACCTAAGACCTTGAAATCGTTCACTTCTTGCGAGGCATGGAAACCGTGATCTTGAACGCCTGGTCTCCGTCGTCAACCATGATGACATTGCTTCCGTCCCGCGTTACGCTATCGAGTCGTCGGTCACCCAGACCCAGGCTGAAGATGACGTGATCCGTGAAGGAGCGCTTGCTCCATCGTTCATCAGCTGAACCCTGACGCCCCTCGGCCCGGCGTGGAGATTTCTCGTCTCCCGCTGGAGTGATACCCCACTCGACAGCGAGGCTACGCTTCTGCTTCTCGAGGGCTTCCTTCACTGCTTCCTGGATGTCGCTGGCGTGGCGGTCATGTGCCCGCTCCATGTTCTTGCGTTCCCGCTCCTTGCGCTCGAGAGGATCTTCGGGTCGTCCGCGGTCCTTGATTTCCAGCTGGAATGTAGGAAGCGTCCGAGGGCCGAAGCCGACCAGCATGAGCTTGGGGTAACCATTGGCCGACCGATGGACGTAGCCGATGCGACCGCCGTGCTTCTCGACGAACTCCAGCATGTCGTCCCGAAAGGCCGACGCTGTCATCTCGGCCTTCAGTCGCTTGCCATCGGCTCCCTTAGGCATCAGTCCACTTCCAAGTGGAACGCGCCGGCGCGCTCATCGGCAGCTGCTGCTTCGATCAGATCAGCCAAAGATCGAAGGAACTCGGGATCATCGAGCCGCCCGCGCAAAACACCCTGAGGACCGTTAATCTGTTGATCAACAGCCTCTTCGAACTCCTCATAGGGCTCGGGGGCAGCGTAGGCCGAAATTTCGATGCCGGTGTTGGTGACGATTTCCATGATGTTTCTCCTTGAACTCTTAGTTTATACCTCAAATGAGGCTCCGAATGCACGTCAAGCAGTCACACCAAGCCGGTCCCGAAGAATCGAGCAGACCCGAGTGTGTTCCTTGGACTTGAAGGTGTAGAAACCTCGCGCCCAGAACTCCACTGCCTCGAGGCTCAGCGCCGTCGAGCTCCCGTGGGACTGCCAGTGAGCAGCGAGGGATTCGGCCCATGAGATGACGTCGTCAGGCATGGTGCTGGTCAACTCGACCGGGCATGCGCCTGAGGGGATGACCGTGACCTCTCGAACAGCCGCCGTTCGGAAGGAGCCAGCGAGCACCGGGATGGTCTTGGCACTGGGACCGGGCTGACCAGATGGGGTTGTCTTGGTCTTGGCTCCGAAGGTCGCGGAGCAGACGGGACACTTCTTGCGCCCAGCGCCAATGATGACATCACATGAGGAACAAGGCTTCCGGCCTCGCTTCAGCTCGCTGTAGGTCCCGGGAAGAGTGCCCGATTCGGCGCGTCGGCTGGTCATCAACTGTTCTCCTGGAAGCCCATCATGTAGTCATCGTTTTCGGGATGTGCCGGGCCGTGGCCCGCGATTGCGTCCCACTTGCCCATTTCGTACATCAGGTCGTTGTCGTTCATGTGTTCCTCCTTGAACTCTTAGATTATACCTCAGGCGAAGTCTCATTTACACGTGATTCAAGCACCTTGATTCGAGCTTCAAGCTTGTCAACCCTCTTCTTAGAGGGGAAGTGCCTGCCCAAGAAGGTGACAAGACTCACCATTTCATCGTAGCTAATGCCAAGCGAACGTCTGACGAAGCGCCCGATGGCGCTGCCGACGACTTGCCTTGCTCATGTGTACATGATGACGACGGAGCCACGGTTGGCGCACTCGCGACCAGTGTCTCGGTTGATTTCCCACACGGCTTTGGTTGCTGCGGCACTGCTGGGGAACTCGTAGCATCCCTTCTGGCCCTTGACTCGCTTGCCGTTGAGTGCCTTGATGATGTGACCGATTGCCTTGGAACGCGCCATGTGTCTGTCCTCCTGAACTCTTAGATTATACCTCGCCTGAGGTGCTAATTGCACGCGGAATGAGTCAGTCGTACTTGATTTCGCCCATGATGTAGCCGACTTCGTCGGCCTGAGCGTTGACGCGACTGATCTCGTCCAGGCCCTCGAGGCGATGCTGGCATGCATCCATCTGCTCGGCCATTTCGACGAGAGCATCGCGCCGCTCCTCGATGGCAGCGACGATGAGGGCAGAGATGTCGTCATAGGCGCAGCGGTCTGCAGCCTCCGCATCCTGTGCGGCCTGGACGATGTCGTTGACCAGGGAATTGAGCTTTGACTCGTTCATCACGAGCCCAGGTGGACGATGAGAGTGAGGAGAAGGCCTGAGACTCCCAAGCCGCCGTAAAAGATGAAGACGAGCTTCAGGAACTCCTTGTCGCTTTTGGTCATTTGCAACCTCCTTGAACTCTTAAATTATACCACAGAGAGGGGCCAGTTGCACGCTAAGCGTCATGTAGGCTCGATGTCAGTCGAAGGACAGGTGATGTCGTCGCCGTCGCGCCAGTAGCGCTCGCGGCCATCCTTGTAGGTCCGACGCTTGGGATGGCAGACTTCGCCCTCGGGAGTATCGATGAGGCACTCTCCCTCGACTTCGCAGGCCTCAGGCGAACAGTCGAGCACGTCGCACAGCTTCAGGTCGGGCTGGTCGAAACCCAGCAGCATCAGGAGTAGAATCATGCTGCCGCCTCGGTCTGGGAGTTGAGTACCGAAATCTCGCCGTTCGCCAACGCAGCCAGCTGGCGGCTGTGCTTGATGGCGATGCGACGCGCGCGGTCGATAGGCCGCTCAGACCCCTTGCAATAGCGACCGAAGATCTTCGGTGCGAGAGAATGGTTGAGGGACTTGGGCGGAAAGACAACCTCGTTCTGATCGTTCATGCCCAGGAGCCAGCGGGCGAATCGAGTTCCTGCCTTGGCGTCCGTGCAGGAGAATCCGAGGTCATTGTCCCAGCGGGTGTCTGCAATTTCCTGCTCGTCCTGTGTTTGTAGCTCGAAAAGTCGGACGATGCCGATCTCCACAGCACGATCGCTTCGCTTGAGGATGACGTTGATGTGGTCACGAGTGTAGGTCATGATGTCCTCCTTGAACTCTACGATTATACCCCACATAGAGGGGTAGTTGCACGCAACTCGTGTTTAAGCCTTAATCGAGGCCGGCGTCAGCAAGACCGTCAGCAAGATCAAGATCAGCACGACGGACCTGAAGACGGGGAGGACGACAACAAGATTGAGTGCAAACCGGGAAGGCCGGAAGGCAATGGGTAGACACGCAAACACCGAACCAAGCGGGGAAGGCATCAGGCACTCGATAGCGAGAGTCAGGTGCAGCATGAGCCCCGCCCCAAAGACGAACGATACGACGAGCACGAGCACGAGCACGATCAGACTGATCACGACGATAAGCGCGACCACGAGAAGAAGACATGAGAAACTCCAGCCAGCCCTTGTCGAAATGACAAGGGCTTGGGCTTCTCACGTCGAGCTGGATAATCACGAGACATGATGTTCTCCTTTGAACTACATACATCTTAGGGCATGGTAGCCTGGACGGCACGATCTTTTTTGAAAAAGGGTTGTCTCAGTCCTCGTCCTCTTCGTCCTCGCAGAAGAGGTCGTGTGCGTCGGGGTGTAGGATGTCGCCGTCGCTGCTGACAAGCTCACCGGTGCCCACGAGGGCGGCGATGGCGGCCCGCACCACCAGCGCGGTGCTCACGACTTCTTCAAGGACGAACTGGACGAGCATATCCGGGTGGATGACCCCCTGCTCGACCATGATGTTGAGGATGCTGTCGTCGAGTTGATCGTTGCTGTTGCTCATGATGTTCTCCTTTGAACTCTACGATTATACCCCATGACGAGGCAATGATGCACGTGTCTAAGTTCCTAAATGGGAACCCATGCACCCATCTCTTGACTCTCTTCGTCCCAGATGTGCTCATCCCACCGGAGTCGCGCCTGGTCCAAAGAGGGCACATCGTAAAGCCGCTCGCCATTGACCACCTCGCGGGGACCCGCTACCTTCACGAATCCGACGGATTCGTGATTGGTGTCGTCCACCAGGTTGTCCCAAGCAGGAAGCGCGCCACACGACGAACAGGATGGATCCTGTTCGTGCGCCATGTAGTGTGCACGCTCGAAGTGACCGTTGATACAGATGCGCTGGTAATAACCGCGAAAGCCCATGTTGTTACTCCTTGAACTCTTAGATTATACCCCACATTGAGTAGGGTATGCACGCGTTACGCCGTGACAGTGTGCTCACGAATACTCATCCAGTCCACGTCCTGGCTGCACATCCAACTCAGCTCGCTCGCACTCTCCAGCCAATCTTGTCCGCGACTGGCATCCCGCGACGCCTCAGCTGAAGCGACCTCGATCGCCTTGGAGAGAGTCGCACACACCGCGACGATGCTTCCGCCTTCGCCTCGCTCGCCTCGTGAAAGAATCCAAACTGTCATGTTGTTACTCCTTGAACTCTTAGATTATACCTCAGATAAGTCTTGACTTGCACGCGACTAAAGCGACTCAAGCAATTGGCGAGTAGTAGTGACAGTGCCGTATCCAAACTGATTAGCAAAAATGACCCTGAGGCCGTCAATCTCACCCCAAATCATGGGACAAGAGTCGCAAGGGATTCGGGCGGCATTGTAAGCCGTCGAGATGCTACACAGAGTTTCGTAGAGTTGGGGATTATCCTGGTTGTCGATGAATCGAAGATCTTGAAGAGTGACTTCGAAAACTCGAGCTTGGACCAGCGTGGCGTCGTCGGCCTCGTCGTAACCGGAAACCTCCGTGATATGAGAAGAAGGAAGGCTTTGCCAGTTGAATTCGCGAATGACCATGTTGTGACTCCTTGAACTCTTAGATTATACCTCAGAATGAACCCTGGTTGCACGTCACCTAAATAAAAGAAAGGCCACGCCCAAAGACGCAGCCTACCTCTAGCGTTGTGTCAGAT
>Ga0233412_10001426_pt1 | contig 12424 bp, 10 predicted proteins | sample Na_anoxic_4_MG_FD_180667 | JGI IMG/M metagenome (GOLD analysis project Ga0233412, IMG submission 180667) | Seawater microbial communities from Saanich Inlet, British Columbia, Canada - Na_anoxic_4_MG | ecosystem: Environmental > Aquatic > Marine > Inlet | place: Canada: British Columbia... | reverse complement strand
CAAGGAGCTACAGGAGCAGGAACTACAGGAGCACAAGGAGCTACCGGAGCACAAGGTAATACTGGAGCACAAGGAGCTACAGGAGCAGGAACTACAGGAGCACAAGGAGCTACAGGAGCACAAGGAGCTACAGGAGCACAAGGAGCTACAGGAGCAGGAACTACAGGAGCACAAGGTGCTACAGGAGCACAAGGAGCTACCGGAGCACAAGGAGCTACAGGCCCCGTAGGGCCAAATCCAACTGCGGGATTGAATGCTGCTTTGCCATATGAACCTTATAATCTTAATGTTGGTCTGAATCAAGTAAATCCGGGATTGAATGATGTTATATATACACAATTTATAGCACCTTCTACTGCTACATACTCTAAGATGACCGTCTTTACAACACAGGATAGTACTAACAGTTTTACTGGTATTATAGGATGTGCTATATTTAATGACAGCGCCAGCAGCGGTGGCAGCTCTACACCAGGTTTCCCCACTAATATAATAGGCGATGGCACTCTGATTTTCACCGCCGCCAATATGGATAGAAGATATGTAACTATAACTTTTGATCCACCTCTACCATTAGTTGCCGATACCTTATACTGGGCTGCTGTTGGATACGGAAACAGTGCTGACCAGTTGTACTTTGCATATCATGTTGATTATAATCAGACGTTTTCCCTGGTAGTACGTCAAAATAATGGTTTTTTACCACCAGGCTTTATGTCTCCTCCAACATCTTTGGTAGTGACTGATTTTCCTTTATGGTTTAGAATATACGACCCTAGTGCATCATTCTTAGTTGGTCCAACAGGTCCGACAGGGCCCGCCGGCAGCGATTTAACATCTCTAAGTCATTTATATTTCGGCGCACATATTAGCGCAAATGAGGGTGTCAGTTCTACAAAAGAGCACTTTTTATTCCCTGGATTTGGAGGAAATTACCTTCCAAGTACACCAGTTCAGAATGGTTCAACAATGTATGTAGCACAACCCAACGAAGCACCACCTGTTGCAACTATAGGATTTACCAGCGCAAAAACAATAGGAGCAGGCGGCACAGTGGGAGGACAGATTAGCTATGTTATAAATAATCCACCGCCTCTAGGACCACCTCTAGGACCCTACGGCCTTGGACTTACTAATAATGGGATTTCTCCAGGATTCCTTATAAAAGTTTATTCATATTGTAATAGTGATACTAGTGGAGTACCAGTGTCGCCGGCTGGGACATTCGCAACAGTAACAGCACCAGGAGGTCAAGATTGTGGCTACCTGCATTTATCAAATGAACTCCAATGGGGAAATATTGGTGGGGTTCCAACAGATCGGTTAGGTATATCTGTTTCAATAGTACCAATTCCAACCCCAAGTGGTGGTGATATAATAGCAGGGGGTAATAATGTTAATAGGAGTATCTCTATATCAATCCCGCTTAAAGTTACAATGTAATATTTTTTCCTTCCCTTCTTTAATATATTCCCCGATTTTATCATTAATATTTCTTATCTCATATCTATCCATTACCACATTTTTCACAAAAATATCGTTTATATGTATTGAATAATCCGGTTTATATACTTCTGTTATCCAATCGTCGCAATACCAATTGTCTATTCTTTCATCAAAAAATGTACCAAATATATGATAATGCGTTTTATGAACAAATGCATTTTCAATCACAGGTGGTGCACCACTAGCTAATCTACCCTTATAATTTGCCAAATGACAACCGCCTACTACACCAAGATTATTATTGCTTTGTAAATGATGTATAAAAATATTTGTCCACGCATCTTCCATTATAATATCATCACCTATTTGATAAAAATAATCGCAGTCTTGGTCATACGCCTTTTTAAACAGCGTATTCCACGCTTTTGCGGGTTTGTGTTCACAACCTTCCAATTCAACAATAACTATATTGACGGATTTATACATATCGGGTAATTGATTAATGCAGGATTTATAAAATGTATCTGTGCTATCGTATCCTACAAATAGTGTATACGAATACGCTGCGTCATACTGTGCTATAAATGATGGTAAAAAATGCTGAACAATGGGTGTTGAGGACAAATCTTTATAATTTTGTCCTCGACTGCAAACAGGCACTAATAATGCAACATTAAACATAATGTTTATTTATACAAATAATTCTTTTAATATTTGTTCTTTGTCAAATATCTTAATTTTACTGGTACGGTCCCAATTACTGTGAGAAACAATCAATCTATCATCCTCTACGACCAATCCCAATGAAAATTCTACTTTTTCTTTATCAAATCGAAATAAATAGGAATATTTCCGTAATTCCAAGGTATCTTTGTCCAATACAATAAATAAATGATAATAATGTCTTGGATCGCCGTGCTCTACTACATGTCCAATAAACCATAACTCATCTTTATAAATTGCGCCATTGGTGGAACCACGCACTTTCTTGAAAAAAGGAGGCATTTCTTTTCTAGTTACTGTTCCTAATTGTATTTTCGCAAAATCATAAATAGTAAGTGGATGCCATTTATAGATAACTCTCAAATGATCATCTTGCATAAATAATGCCCAGTTCTTTTCACACTTTGCTTTTTCAGGTGAGGTTATTTCGCTATATTTAAGTGATTCTCCAGATAAATCATATACTCCTCCTGCCATAGTTAATGCATAATCTGAGGTTGTGTCACTTTGTTTTGTTGATATATAACCAATATTCTCTCCAGTATCGATTATCTTAATATCTTCCAAGCCTCGAATTCGGCATTCTTTGTTAAATCCAGGGTCGAATTTCTTACAATCTATCACATTAAAATCTTTATCCATCACCAATGCAATATTTTTTGTATTTACGCTGTATCCATCAGGATAACTATAAGAACCGTTAAGATGAAGTGTATAATCCACCAATCGCACATTAGTAAGATATCCGTCATTATAGGCGATGATGGAGGGAGTAGTTGCTTTAAAATCGCCTTTAGTTTCCTCTTGTACTTCTTTACATAAATTTAAGACAACTTCTTTTTGTTCATATTGTTTAAGGGTTTTAACATAAAATTTATAATTGGCCAATAGATTATCCATATTAAGCGCATCAATATTCATTAATTTCATAAATATTGGTCGCATATCTACATTATTATCAATATAATAAGCAATAATAGAAAACTCATAATCCAATAAATAATTATACACGTCTTTATGAATAAATAAAACATTGTCTGATGGATATGGAATTTCTTTAGCTAATTTGTAAAAAATATAGGATAGTTGTTGTTGTCCTTTAATTCTGTAATGTTTAACAATTTCATATACATTTTCAGCTCTTTTTGGATGATAACCATATGCTTCCAACCAAGTTTTAATTGCTTCGGCTTCTTCCCCTGTTTTCATATAACATTTTCCTAATTCAAGACGACTATACCAATTTTCCTCTATCCATCCACCTATTGCAATTCTTTTTTTATAATTTTCAATGGCTTTTTCTAGATTCCCAGCATTTTTATAACTGTTCGCCAAATAAAAATAAGTTCTTTCATTCTTTGGATTTTCTTTTAAGTCTTCTTCAAGAAGTCTAATATCTCGTATAAATTTATCCTCTTTACATCCACCATCTCCAATATCATTGATTTTTATTGTGCGCAATTGCTCTTCTTTTCGTGATCCTGTGATATCATAATATTCATGAGTAGAACCAATGCATCGAAAATTTAAGGAAGTTTTAATAAGACGGACATTGAAATAGTTAAAGGTATTGGAGCCTTGTGCAAATGTATAAACATCCGCTGTCAATTTAGACTTATCAAATTCAGGATCAATAACAAGTTTCATATCAGCATCTAAAAATAATAGATAATCTGCCATATCTTTTGCAGCATTTAAAGCAACTGTTCTGTTATGACCGAAATTTTTGAATGGTTCTTCAATGATTTTTCCATCAATACATCGCATATCAAAGAATTCTTTAATAATTTCTTTGGTCATATCTGTACTTCCTGTATCACAAATACAATATGTATCAATGATTGGTAAAACGGTGGTTAATAATCGTGTGATGATTTTGGACTCGTTTTTAACAATCATATTTAAACAGATAGTCGGTGCTTTTTTTTCGGTTACTTCTTCGATACAAAGTTCCATTTTATGAAAATAACAATTAGTTTTTAAATAAATAATAAAAATCTAACATAATTATATCATGTCTTTTACAAGATTTAATTACGACCCATGCCGCACAAAGAAGCTTTTAGAAGAATCTACTGGACCAGGACGCTACATGCTCAACAAACCCGGTTGGGGTAACAAACCTTGTTTCTTTTCCGACCCTCAAATTCGCATGCAAGGGTGGGGAACCAATCTTCGCAGAGTGCCAGGTGGTGCACCAATTGATATAGATAGTGATCTTTTAGGCATTACAAGACCGCTCTCGAAAGATTGCACTAAAAAGGAGTTTCCTTTCGCTGGTGTAGTGTTCTCCATGAAAAAAGAGTATCCAACTTGTGGTCAGGAAATTACATCCCAATCTAGAACAACACATCCTGCATTTTTGTACAGAGATTTAGAACAATCGAATAGATATCCATTATTTTTGAATCCTCAAGAAAATGTATGTATGCCGTTTCAAAACAATCTTAATACTCAGCTTTTAGAACGCGATAGTTTTACTCCAAAAATCCCTTGTCCCATGAATAAATAAACATATTTTCTGTTTTAATTTAGTAAGAAAATATGTTGCATTATATATAAATGGCAGAAATAGCAATTCCTGTAGTAGCTTTAGGTGCAATGTGGTTGATAAGCAACGACAAAAAAAAGAAAGGAGTTCCACAAGAAGGATTTGATAATGTTTCCGCACCGCAACAGCGCGAATTAGTTGCGGGACATGTCAAATCTCACTTACCAGTAAAACCTCCTCTAAATTATCCAAAACCAACTTATTCACAATTAACAAGCAATACCAAATACTATCCTGCGCCAAATGCAGCGACAGACAGATACTTCCAACAAAAAGTATATGAAAAAAAAGTAGAAGACGGTGGCGATCCTACAAATGCCGCAATTTTCCAATCACTGGCAGGAAGTGAGGTGCAAAAATGCGACATGAAACATAATAATATGGTGCCTTTTTTTGGATCCAAAGTCACACAACGTACGACAGGATTTAATGGAAATGAAAGTTTACTTGATCAAATGCAAGGACGGGGTTCTCAACAAATAAGAAAAACAGCTCAAGCTCCTCTGTTTAAACCACAAAAAAATATGGCTTGGGCTCATGGTACTCCAAGTACAAGTGATTTCATACAATCGCGCATGAATCCTTCTCGTAATATTTCAAATACGAAACCTTGGGAAGAAGTCAGAGTTGGACCTGGATTAAATAAAGGATTTACTAGTGAAGGTTCGAATGGATTTAATGCTGGCATGGAAGCCCGTAAACAATGGTTACCAAAAACGGTAGATCAATTGAGAACCAAAACCAATCCAAAAGTTACATTTGGTTTAGCAAATCATGAAGGTCCTGCACAAGGTATGTTTGTCAGAGGTCACGAAGGTAAAGTTGAAAAAAATAGACCAGATACATTCTATTTGAATTCACCCGATAGATGGTTTACAACAACAGGACAAGAGAAAGGTCAAACAAATCGTTCTGCTCAGGTTATGCAACCTATTAAAAGTAATGTAGGGCGTGAATATTTTGGTAATGGAAATGGTAATCAAGATGGAGCTAGTTTAGCAGGTATGGCTGAACAGAACTTTAGAAAGTCTAGAAGACCCGTTCTTGCTCCATTCGGTAAATACAAAGGTCCTGCCTATAATCAAACCTATAAAGCTGGCGGCGATTCAACAAAAGACGACTATGGTAGAGGTGGGATGCAAGTATTGCCTAATTCACGTACAACAACTAGACAAGCTGACGAATTTGGCATTGTAAATGGGTGGGTTCGTGCTATTACTGCACCAATTTTAGATGTATTAAGACCTTCTCGCAAAGAAAATGTAATAGGTAATATGCGACCAAATGGTAATGCAGGAGGAACTTATGGTGTCAATGAAGCTAGAGTGTGGAATCCTGCAGACCGTACTAAGACGACAATTAAGGAACAAACTATTGATAATATTAGACCAAATGGAAATCCTGGTGGAACTTATGGTGTAAACGAGGGTGGTTATTTAGCCGCAGAATATCAACCAGTAGATAATCAACGGGATACTACAAATTGCCCATATACCGGGGATGCGGGTGCTACGCCTTGGTCCACTGCTGGACCTGTGTACAATGCAGCTTATAATGCGAATTTAAATCCAAACAAAGAAGTCTTGGAAGCGGCCCAAGGCTCATTTGAAAACACTGGAAGTATGTCTTTGTTCAATGACACTCAAAATGTCTCAGTAGGTAAAATTGGTAGTATTCAGCCAGATCAATTAGTTCCTAATATGCCAAAACAAACAGGAAATATTACAACATATGGAGCAGTAAATGGGAGAAATATAAGAGAGACTTCACAAGATTGTCAAAGAAATAATCCAGCTACACTTAATGCATTTAATAATAATCCTTACACACAATCGTTATACAGCGTTGCTTAATTTGATATAACTTTAATATAAAAGTTGTATTAAACATATTTATTAAATTATTAGTAATGATAGAATTAGATATACATCAAGATATAAAGGATAAATTAAAAACATTTATTGTGGAAAAAAAGATACCCCATATTATATTTTATGGATCTTCGGGATGTGGTAAAAGATATATATTGCGTTACTTTATTACCAATATTTACAAAACAGCAGAAAATATCAAACGATATGTGATGTATATTAATTGTGCGCATAGTAAGGGTATTCGATTTATCAGAGATGAACTTAAATTCTTTGCTAAGACAAATATACATCTGCAACATGGTAATATATTCAAGAGTATTGTACTATTTAATGCTGATAAATTGACCACGGATGCGCAATCTGCGTTGAGGAGGTGTATAGAACAATTTAGCCATACAACCCGGTTTTTTATAGTTATTGAAAATCAAAATAAATTATTAAAACCTATTTTATCTAGATTCTGCAATATCTTTATTCGTTTACCCATTATTGATGGTAAAGAAACTAGTTTACATCTATATAAAAAAAAATTTATACAAGCAAAATATAAAAAATTAATAAATAAACGAAATACTTGGTTAATTAATCAACTTGATAAAAAATCTAACTACACGACAATAGAAAAATGCATTGCCTTTTCTACAAAATTATATGAAAAATCCTATTCTGCTTTAGATATAATACAAATTATTTATAAAAGTTCTAAATTTGAAAATAAGAGAAAATTTGGCATATTAATCTATTTCGATAAAATTCGGAAAGAATTTAGAAATGAAATTTTATTATTATCTTTTGTCATAAATGTAGTATTTATGCGTCCGGAGCTATATTTAGAAAATATAAAAGAAATGTAAATGGACGATTATAATACATCTGTATTGAGCGAAGCAAAAAATGAATATTCAGCCAATCTTGTAAATATTCTTACACCATTATTAATTCAAGGTTTGCAATCTATATTTAAAGAAGCTTGTTCTTTGTGTAAAGATAATGATGAATATGATAAATATTTAATGACATTTCAAAATTTTCTTACCAGAGTACCAAAATGGAATCAAGAGCTTATTGATAATGAAACAAAAAGAATTATTCAGCAAAGCAAATGTAATTATTTAGAAGATTTATTAACATGTGTACATATTACGCAATTGAAGGTATTAACTAGTATACGTGTGGCTACGAAGCAAAAGAAAATTGATATTGATATACCCAAAATATCTGATTTTATTCATAAAGTATACATTAAATGTGCTCGCAAGTGTTATAGTAATGTTTACTTATTTGAAACTGATATAGAACCATTAACACAGCAAAAGAATTTTCGTGAATGTGAAACTATTTGTAAAGAATGTATCTTAAACACAGTAAGAGAAAGTATGCCTGTTGAGAAAATTCTCAGAGCATATATGGATGAAACAACAGAAGAAGAAATAGTAGAAGAAGAAATAGTCGAACCTGTTAAAGTAACAGATGCCTCCAATAATTTACAGGAATCCATTTCTGCCGAAGTTAAAGAAGAAATTAAAAAAGCAGCAGACGCAATAAAATCAGGAGTAGATAGTACCAAATATGCTGTGGATACCAAATCTACTGATACTACAAAAGTATCCGAAGAGAAAAAGGACGGTCAACTTAAATTAGAAATTGAAGAAACTATTAAAGATTTAGAGAATAAATTGCAAACTGAAAAAGAAGAAATAAAGACACCAGTTCAAATAACAACAGAGGTTTCTACAACACCTCTTGTTAAAACTAACACCATAACTTTTAATGATACAGATAGTGTTGTTAATTATAACAAAACATTATCACCAACTAACAATCCTCCGGCAGAAAAGATTGCTGCGCCTAAGACCATCGAAAGACTAGAGCAAATTAGTCAAATCCGAAGCGATCAAAGAAAACTCGACGAAGAGGAAGAAGATGACGATGAAGATAAATTGACTATTTTCAGCGACGCACCTTCTTTAAAATTAGATGCTCTAGATGTGCAAGTTTTAGATAATTCCTTGTCATTAAAAAAACCACCTGTTTTAACAGGAATTGAAACTTTATAATGCGGTAAAATATTAATATGATTCTTTTGACTTATATTAATGAATACATATACATTTGTGGGTGCTTTAGTAATTGCTGGATTATATTTACTAATGCGGTTTTTAGAAATGAGATTTATTCTTAAAGAAAATAAACCTCTCAAAATTTTATTACGAGAGGCTGTTATGGTATATTTAAGTGTGTTGGGAGGTGATTTTATTATACAACAATTAGAGCCATTAAAAGCTATTGCAGGGGCACCATCCGTTTTTACAACGCCTCCTGATTTTTAAATCGAAGGATATATATATATATATGTCAAGAATAACTAAAACTAAATCAGGCACACAACGAGATATTTTAGCACCATATGCAATTATGGCAAGAAAAGAGGCAGAACAAAGAGCAAGAAAAGGAAAGAAAACACTTGATCCATTGCATGAAGAGCTTTCCGCGAAATTGTTGAAACGACCTACCAAAAAATACCAAAAAAACCAACCTTTAAAAGTGGAAGTAGAAGTTATAGACCCAGCAAAAATATTTAAAAAACGGATAGTGAAAACAATCGCACCGAGTCATGATAAAAAAAAACTAGATGTGCTTGGTTCAGAGCAGCAACAACAAAAGGAAAGAATAGAAAGTCAAAGAAAATATCAAGAATTACTTTTACACTCTCTAAAAGGTAAAAGTCCTTTGACTGTATCGCAGGCTGCACCTGGTAGAACACGCCGGACACCAAACTTAGGAGGCAAAAAGAAACGCCTAAGAACACGAAAGAAAAGAAAACACCGAAGAACAAGAAAGAAGAAAAAACGCCGAAAGAAAAGAAAACACCGAAGACGACGTTCGCATAAAAAATAATTTTATATATATGTTAATTTTCCATTAATATATATTAAGTACGCGGTAGGTTCTTCAACATTAATCTGTGTGGCATTCTAGGAGGTATATTCTTACCTACTTCAGGGGGTTCATTAAAATTTCCATAGTAGCAAGCGGCGTGAGGAGGCCACTTATTATCCCCACTTACAATATTCCACCAATCGCTGACTATATGCCCCACTATATGACTTCTTAGTAAAGTAGGGTTATCTTCATACAATAATAGGGCATCGTCAGCTAATATATATATTTTCTGCGAATCTTTTTGTTTTTCTTTGATTTGCTTAATAAATGAGTATAATATTTCATCTTTTTTCAACTTTGAAGCTCGCTTTAAAACTCGAAACCACACATCCGTATTTTTAAAAGAATTTTCAATAGCCCATTGATTGCATTTTTCCGTAAATGCTTGCTGCGTAGGAAATCCTTTCTGTCCATTTACACAATAACTGCAGTTATAATTATAATGTTTAGCTCCATAAAATCGAGTACATTTTCTACATAAATAATCTTGAAGATATTCTTTTCCGTTCCGAAGTGGCATTATTGATATGAATTACTATTCATATAAATCTTTAAATTCAATTTTAACAATTGGCGGCGGCGACTGTATTATCAGTTGCACTTAAATCGGACATTTTATCCACATCTACAAATTTGGTTTTTCTACCAACTTTTTTACGAGGAACTATATATCTATTAAAAAATGGTCCTGCTAATTGAGCCTGAGGTGTATGTTTATGGACGGTTCTCGCAATCATTTTGTATAACTTGAAATCCGGATACCTTTCGTCGCCATTTTTCTTGTATAATATATTACGACCTTTGTCATCTTGTGTCCATTCTACCATTAATTTTGCCAAATGATCCATTGGGTCAATATCATTTGGGTCCTCTATAAAATAATCAAATAATGAGCATGCTAATCTACATAGATCAAAACTCATATTAGGTTCTAATCTTGGTTTTTTCGGATTAAAATATGGTTCACAGTTGTATTGGGTAGCTGCATCACCTTTTGAATGGTAACTATCACTGCAGATAAAGCGACCTTTATATTTATAGATAGCCCGTCCAAAATCAATGATCTTGAAGATTTTTCCAAATGTCGGAACTTTATAATATTTTTGATTGTATCGATAATATAAAAATTGCTTTTCTGTTTTTTTAAACATAATATTATTTGTATGCAAATCATTATGAGTGAAATGAAAAACTTTTTGATATATAATTAACATCATGATAATTTGGAATAAACAGGCTCTCCATTCATCGCCGTCCATCTCATTTTCTTCATTTAATAATGAATCCAATGTTCCATCTAAACACTCTAAACATATTATTTGTGTTGGAAAATTATACAATAAACTATTGACTTCTATATCTGAATCAAGGCTAGACATGGTGGAGGATCCTTCTTCATCACTGTCATCGTTAGCAGAAAGGGTATCTTCATTATCCGAGCATTGGGAATGTGTATTTGATGATCGCGAAGAACAAGTCGAATCGGTTTTTCTTGATTGGTTGCGTGGCAAATCAAATTCAAAAATTAGATCCGGTAGTGTTAGATTAGTATTGCTAGAAATATCGGATAAATGAAACACTTCTTTAAAATCGTCATTGTTAACAGAATCAACATTTTTGTTACTAACATTTCTACCAATATTTAGTTTTTTCTTATAATTTCTTGTATCAAAATCTACTAACATCCCTAGATCAATATTCTCAATTTTAAATTTTTCTTCTTGATTCTTATGAAAATATGTTGAATTGTGTAAATAATCTATATCATCGGCGACATTATAAACAAATTTTTTCTGAATTCCAAGAAATGAGCCAAAGAAATCTAAACCATGAGGAAAATAACAATTATGATATAATTGGCTTGTTAAATAAGAAAAGAAACTATCTACATATGCAGAATTGTTTGGATCAAGTACTTTCTTATGACAAATACTTTCATTCAGTTCTGGTAATGCAATGCGTTCTGTTTCCCCTAAATCTTTATATTTTCCTATCATATATTTTACAGGATCCAATAATGGAGAGAATTTAAAAAAACATAATTTAGTTTCATTTTTTCCATTGCCAGTCACGGTACAATTAAATTTATTGCGTTTATCCGTCTTTGACAAATTTGTAATATGATATGCGTGATTCAAGTTAAGGTTCTTGTAATTAGATTCTTTAAGAGAAAAAAATTGTTTGTAAAGTGGAATATAATTTTGCACATTATAAATTCCTATATCGTTCAGAGAACTAAAAAGAACAGTATTATCATTTTTTTTATAATATAAATCAAACATTAGTGTTTATTGATAAAATTTATACTAGCTTTAAACTTATTTATTGCGTAAATTCATATTAATTTTAATATAAATGAAAAATAATATGAATTTGGAATTAAAAAAGTTTGATATGAAAAACATCAAATTTAAATCGAATGAAACTCAGGGGCCAGTTATCGTTTTAATAGGCCGTCGTGATACAGGAAAATCTTTTTTAGTAAAGGATTTATTATATCACCATCAAGATATTCCAATAGGAACTGTTATTTCAGGTACAGAAGCTGGAAATGGTTTTTATGCTAAAATGGTCCCTAAATTATTTATTCATGATGAATATAATACTGCTATAATTGAGAATATTTTAAAACGGCAAAAAATGGTTATCAAACAAATTAATAAAGAAACCGCCGCATATGGAAGGTGCAATATAGATGGAAGAGCATTTGTTATTCTAGATGATTGTTTATATGATAATAGTTGGGCTCGAGATAAATTAATGCGTCTTCTGTTCATGAATGGTCGTCATTGGAAAATAATGTTAGTTATAACAATGCAATACCCTTTAGGAGTTCCTCCAAATCTAAGAACAAATATAGATTATACTTTTATTCTTCGCGAACCTT
>Ga0233412_10001424_pt1 | contig 12433 bp, 16 predicted proteins | sample Na_anoxic_4_MG_FD_180667 | JGI IMG/M metagenome (GOLD analysis project Ga0233412, IMG submission 180667) | Seawater microbial communities from Saanich Inlet, British Columbia, Canada - Na_anoxic_4_MG | ecosystem: Environmental > Aquatic > Marine > Inlet | place: Canada: British Columbia... | reverse complement strand
TCCAGAATGAAATTGAAAAATTACTTGTACTTTGTAAAGATGAAATATTACCTATATTAATGGAATCATCTAATCCATCAAAATACATTGAATAATTAGAAACTTTGTCTTTATTCTCATTGTTAGGTATAAGCCATTGTGGTGACTTCCAAGCTCCGTTATCTCCGTTTCTAAGCCAAGTTACTGGATTAAGACTTGTTAAGTCACTTGGTGCTGCTGAAATACTTGTTATTTCTGCTTGAGTTAGTATTCTATCGTAAGTGCTTACTTCATCCACTAACCCTAAAAAAGTTCCCGTAGATGTAGTTGGGTTATACCTTCCAATAGCTAAGTTACTTTCGTATAGTCTACCACTAACCGCAGTTAAATAAGGTGTAGTTACTGAGCCTGAGTAATTAAGCCAATTTTGAGCCATTCCATTTATATAAACGTAAATATGTCTAGTAGTTACATTGTATGTCCAACATACGTGTTGCCATCCAGCACCTTCAAAATTTAAACCTGGAACAGTATAAGTAGAAAAATTTGCTCCATTTTGGTCGTAGCATTGAGTGCTGATACGCATATTAGCACCCACTTTATAAAATCTTCCAATCGTTTCATTTGTAACATTACTATTTGAAGGTGTAATTGATAACGGGAATTGAGCCAAAAAGGATGTATAACTTCCACCGTTAAAATTAACCCATCCCGATAGAGTAATATCAGAGCCAATTATTTTGGAATTAGTACTAACATAGTCATCAATACCATCAAATAAAAGGCTCTTAGTATTGGCGAAAGGTGCGCCACTTGTAAATCTATATGGATTTATAATCATATTTCAACTATTAAATAAAGCTTTAAACCAGCACCTGTGCCATCGCCAATTTGAGTTACATCTATGGATAAATTAGTATCTGCTGAAATATCTATATTAGATAGTACAGCTGGTACAGCCGCACCTATAGATGAATTTGCACCATTATCTATAGTAATAGGTGTGCTAAGTATTGTTGTTCCTTCTGCTTTTACATCTATTGTAAATGTTGTTCCACTTGTTTGAGGGATGGATAATGAAGCACTTATAGATATAATTTTAAATGATGTAGGCGCTATAAACTTAGTTAAATCTACTGCAACTGCAATTGGCGTTACTTCATCTGATGCGGCTATTCCAAATATAGATTTGGATTTACTTAATGATGCTGGAAAAGATGATTCAGGCATGCAATTAATACCTCTTTTTAGTGCTGATCTGAATGCAGGAATTATACAAAACATGCTTTCAACATCTACACCTATATATTTTTGAAGCCTTCTTCTAAATGGTACTGACATAATTATTTATTTTTTCTTTTTAGGTTTGCCTTTTTCAGACTTAGTATCATACTTGTTTTTATTCTCTCTTGCAATTTCAAGATTAGTTTGAGCTACACTTTTTTGTGTATTTAAACGTTCTCTTTCAATTTGCATTTTTTCTTGACTTTGGCTCTGTTTCATTACATTTTCTTCACGCTTCATGTCCATCTGTTCTCTATAACGTGAAGTTTCTTTCATATCTTGCATTGCATCTTTAAAATCAGATTCTTGATTTTGATTAATATCTTGGCTAGCACCAAATCCAGCTGATCTAATTTCAGCTACCATCAATCTATTTTGTCTTTCTGCTTCTGCCTCTTGAGCTTCAGCTTGAATTCTTGCTTGCTCCTGTTGTTGTTGAGCTTGAAGTTGCTCTTGCTGCATTTTTTCTTGTTGCTGCATTTCTTCTTGTCTCTGAGCCTGACTTTTAATTTCAGCATCCTTAAGTATATCTGATACTTCAGCAATTGATTCTGATTTAATTATATTTCCAAGATCATATATAGATGCTCCAGAAGTATTATTCTGCATTGCCAATCCTTTCAGTTGCTCTAATATAGCTCTATGATTAGTCTTGGTTGTAGCAAATATGTTAAAATCTCTAAGAAGAAGATCTGTGCCATTAATTACAAAATTTACTTTTTCTGCTTCAGTAGTTATATAACTTAATCTTACACTTGGATTAGTACTATGATAAAATTGAGCTAAGTCAGTTCTCATTTGATGTACTCTTGGCATAAGGTAATCTGAATGCTGTGTGAAATATACTTCTGTTTGTGCATATGATTGATTCATTGCATTTACAATACCAGTTGCAGTTTCATTTCCCATAGGTGCTCCTAAACGTTGAGGGTTTACACCTATTGCATCAAAGCACTGTTGTTTAAAGTAATTTGCTAATTGTATTCTAGACATTAATCTACTAGTCTGCTCCATGTTTAGAGTTTGATAGTGATTAAAGTTTGTAGCATTTTCTGTATTAGTAATAGAAGTATCTAGAGGAAGCATCTGAAAATCCTTCATTGCTACATATGCTTTTGCATAATTATTTTTACCCCAGTCTTCTCCCATTGAATGTCTAGGTAATGCGTTTTGATCAAACATTATAACAGTACCTAACTCATCTACAAGTATGTCTGCAATTTGGTTATTAACCATATTGTATCCCACTTGATATGCTTTCATAAGATCTACTAATGAAGTTGATCTAGTATTTCTATCAGAAAATACTCTTCCTTCAATAGGAAGTTTACATCCATATAATGATTGATCACCTTTAAATTGAAAAGGTATTCTACCAGGCTTAGTTCTATTTACTCCAAGATATATAGGGTTTATATTATCTCCCATATTAGATCTCCAAAATGCTGGTAAATTAGGTCCAACCTTAACTCCTCCACAAACTTCATTAATCCAAATCCAATCAATGTGTTCTCCTTCTAAAAGGTTTTCTTTTGTTTTAGCTTTAAATATTGTAGTATCATAGGTAGCTTTTTCAGTTATCTTATAGCTTTCGTCAATGACCTCTTGTATAATTTCACCATCCAGTTTAATTCTTGTCAGATGTCCTAGCTTGCGTTGAGTTTTCCAATACACTGTGGTTACCCGCATTAATTCTGCTTCACCCCATAATTGAACATCTTCTCCTTCGTTTAATATTTGACTAATGATATCTCCACCTCTAGCTGGATCACTATCCCAATTACTTACATATTGTCTATATGCAAGACCGGGCATTTGTGTATTCCAATCATGAGACCTAGATGGATCATAATAAGAACCATCATTTTGCATTCCATTAACTTGATATTGTGCGGATCTTGCTGGATAAATTTCTTGAAGTGAGTGCAATTGTTTTTCAGTCATTAGATAGCCATACTTATCTACCACATCTGCAACAGTCATTAAATCAACTTTACCTGCATAATTAGAATTAGCTATATATCTAACATCTGGTGATTTTTGATAGAATGTTAAGACTGGATTCCATAACTCAATATCATAATCATCTTCCATCATTTTAAAATGCCAGAATTCTCTATCCGTAATAAGCATATCTCTAAAGCCTCTTTCTTCAAGTTCTTGCATTTTAAATCTTTCTTCATCTACATTTAATTGATGAGATGCCCATTCTTCAACCATACTTCTATAGTCCATAGAAAAGAAATCTTCTATTTCAGGAAGTGTTTTAAGTTTTTCAGGACTTAATTCTGCTTGACCTTCTTCTGATTGAGGGTCCATGCCCATCTCAATCATTTTAGCTGTCAACTTTGCTGATGCGTCTGCTAATAAATTTTCTTCTACCATGGCTCTTTTAGAGTCCAGCATCTCATTATAGGAGATGTTATCTACTGCTCTAAATTGTACCTTAGAATATCTTTGAGAGAATTCCCCAGTTAATACATTTATGACATTTGGTATAATTGGATAAAATTTTAACTCTAATGCTCCTGCATCTTCCTTGACTAAAACATCCATCATGTCTTTATAGTCATTGTCCTCTTCAATTATATAATCTGTTTTATCAATTATACCTTTTGCTAACTTATAATTTTTAAGAAGCCTTCTTGCATTTTGTCTTATAAACTCTATACCTTGCAGTTCTAACCAATCAATATTCCAAGCAAACCAATCATCATCTTTTTTCTTAGAAGATAAAAATTGCATTGGCTGCGTTAAGCTAGCTGAAGTGGTGGTGCCTTCTGTTTTAGCGCCAGCCTTTAATTGCATTGCATTGAATACTTTCATTATTTAAAATTTTTAAATCCGCTTCTTCTTATCTTGTTTGTAGAATTGGGATTTTTACGTCCTAAATTCTTAAACGGGCTGTACTTTAATTTATACAAATTTTTTGACTTATCCAAGGAAGAACTCTCTTCTTTAACCTTTAAATATCCTCTATTTGCTTCTTGAACTTTGACAAATGCAACTAATGCTGAAAATGCAACAAGCCTATCCACGTTTAATCCAGGTTGATATTCTTTCATTTCAGTTAGTAACATAGGATCCGGTATTCTTTCAATACCTAAAGTAGTGCTTAATACATTTCCCTCATTGTCTAATTCTTCATCTATCTCTTCTCTTAAGTATTCAATTGCATATGATATCAAATGACTTTTAAATAAAGACCCTGTATTTTTCCAACCATATTCTGAATATACACTTTTATTAGATCCAAGATCTTTTAGAAATACCATTTGATTTTTTGGAACTAAATACTTTTGTTTCTTTTTGGAAACCATGTAATTTATAAAATGGCTAATGTTATTCTCAACTAATGTCCAAGCATTATACCATTCAATGATTAATAACAGTTGTTCATGCGTTTTGTTTATATCATCATATCTACCTGACCATGCTGCTACAACTTTATCCTTTTCTATAAAAGTTTCAGGTCCATCCGGTGTGTCTCTTGTAATTTCAATTGAGTTCTTATATATAAAGATACTACATAATGAATCTGAGGTAGTAGTCTTACCTTCTGATACAGGATCAATAGATCCATAATATGCACCCCATTTTGGATTTTTTACTGGCCTTTCCCATACTTTTAAACATCCTGTTTTGTCAGTCATCTTTTTATCTACAGGAAATGTAGATATAGGAAGCTTGCTTGACCTTTTAGCAATTATTCCCTCATGCGTTCTTTCAAGTTCTATTTGTTCATAACTATATTCCTTATCTTCAATTCTTTTTTGTTGTCTAGAAATAAGACCTTGTGGAAATATAGATTCTTTTCTATATGCAAATCCTTCTGCAATATTAGTTGGCTTTTGAGATATACGTAATTGGTATTGTTCTGGATTTAGTTTAGTTTTCCAACCTTCTCTTTCAACTATAATTGCATTAAGTGCTTGTTCTACTAAAGAATTTCCATGTTGATCAATGTATGGCGGCATTGACCATTGCTCTGGAATAAATAAACCGGATAAACCAGTAGCCCCATCTTTATCTAAAAGATTAGTTTCTACAGGATATATATCATTATTAACTGGGTGCATTATCATTTCTTTCAATGGCTTACATTGTGATAAATCACCAACTGATCCTGCCGCTATAAACATACCTGTAGTCATCATCCCTGAAGACATTGCTGGACGTAAATACTCATATGTATCCATCATTTTAGATGCAATCCCAGCTTCCTCATGAAAGAAGTATGTTGTTGGTCCACCAACACCTGTTGTTGCATTTTTTTCAAAAGATGCCCCTTGTATTTTAGACTTTAAACCTTTACTTGCTTTTCTATTTCCAATCTTAACTTCAATCTGCTGTTGCCAAAGTAAAACCTTTTCTGGATTACTAGGTCTGTACCAAGCAGTATGCTCATTAAGAAAATCTTTATATTCTTGCAAAAATTTCCAAGATCCTTTGTCATTAATGTAATCTTTAAGACTAGCTCCAATTTTACAAACACTTCCTTCTTCAAACCAATAAGTATTTATAAGTTTCCCCATATGAAAATAAGAAGAAGCTATTTGACGTTTCTTAAATATAGCAGCATGCATATTATGCATTTCAGCTAACCATTCATAAAGAGCCATATGATATTGAGCATCTCTAACCTTAGCAAAGCCATATGCTTTTTCTTCCTTATCATAAATTGGAAGAAAGTTTAACCACATGTAATAGTCTCTAGTTAAATACCATGTGGCACCATCATTGTGATATATAACGCCATTTCTACATTTATTTTTTTGATCATCCCAATACTTTGTAAAATCTTTTGACCTATATGGAGCATTGCAATAATAACCTTGATCATTAAACCTTGTTGCTTCTTTATTAAAGACAAAAGATGTTTTATCAAAATTATATTCACCTGGAATTTTAAAAATAGATAATAAAAAATCTATAAATTCTTGTTCAGTTTGAAATATGGTGTCAGTCCAATTTCCACTTTCGTATGTGGGTATAGATTTATACATTTACTATTTTGGCAAAAATCATATCAGCATTAACAAGTAAAACTTTGTCACCATCATGCATCATATCCATACCCATAGAATGTTCAGAATATTTTACTGTATCTCCAATATTTAGATTTTCTACTAATTCACCAATAGCAACTATATCAGCAACAAACTCTTCTTGAGCCTCAGTTCTAATTATTCTAGTACCTGCGTAATATTGTTCTGGTGATTTATTTTTTAACAATACTTTTCTTCCTATTGGAATTATTTTTTGATTTGTCATTTTTTTTAGTTTTTATTTATTGATCATATGCTAATCCTTGACCTCCTCTTACAGAGGTTTTTTGTTCATCTTTTAAATCTTTATACGCTCCTTTGAATGACTGCCGTATGCCATCAAAATCTTTAGCTACTGCTCTAATTTGATTAATATTACCATCTCTTCCATCTGTTATTTGCGTATTAGCCATATATGTTGCCATATTATCTAATGCTCTTTTAATACCATCATATGCTCTAGATGTTGGTGTTTCATATAATTTAAAACACATATCTAATGCATATCTTATTTTAGGATCTTCTGTAGACTCTTCTAACTTGCATTCTTCAATAATTATATCCTCTTTATCATTTTCTGGTAAATTAAAAAATGGGTTTAATTCAGGATCTGGACATGTCATATAAAATAAGTAAGAAAATATTGCCATATGTGTTTTAGGATATGTATCAATTATGCTTTTTAAAAACTCCAATGTATGACAATGTTCTGTAACTACTACTTTTTCATTTTGAATATCAAATAATCTTACTATCATCTATGTTGTCATTAAAGTGTTAAAGTCTGTTAAAGGTAATTCTACAACAAGTTCGTTAAATAAACGTGTGCCCGGAATATTTACATTAGGTATTGCAAATGTAACAGCAGTTAGACTTTCACTAACTTCCCCTTTTATATTTTGATATTTGCCATAATATTGGACATAATCTCTTACTATATATGTTGGAATTAAAGTAGGTTCCGTATATGTGATTGTGGAATTTTCTGTGGACCTTACGTTTACTAATATTACATCTGCTACTGCCATTATTTATCTTTTAACCAGTTAATAATTGATATGACCTCATCCTTAAGATAAGGTAAGTCATACATTTTAATTTCTTCTAATACAGGTTCTCCATTAACATGTTCATTAATTGGATAGCCATTTTTGTCTTCACCTAATTGTTTAAACTTCACATGTTGTACCGTAAGTTTACCTACTTTAAGTTTAGGATTGTGCTTTTTAATAATATACGCATAAATACTCAATTGTAAACTATAGTGATTTAAATGACAATCATCAAGATGTGATACAGGTGCATATAACTTTTTAGTAATTCCTTCCCAATTAGTAAATCCTTTTTCTTTAATTTCTTTATTGGTTTTATAATCAGTTATGTTAATTGTGTTATTTATAATCTCAACAACATCTGCTTGACCGCATAGTTTGGCTGATTTTAAATATACCAGATGTTCAGGATAAAGCCCATCATATAGTTTTTGTTCAGGAGCTAGTTTTATACCATCTTCTTTATTTAAAGGTCTTATAATTGGGACTTCAATGCCTTCTTTTTCAATTGTATCTAACTCAAGAATGTCAGTTTCTCTTTGATTATGATACCAGTTTCCAAGTTTTATAGCTCTTTGACTTTCTCCTTCCCATGCATTTATAATTTCAACTTCAGTCATACCATACCATTTGGATCTTTTATTTTTAGATGATTTTTTTGCTATAGCTTTTTGATCAAAAGGTTCTTTAAATTTTGATATAACGCTTGTAACACTAACCCAATCTATTTGATCTTCATCATTACTTTCATACGTATGACCCTCTTCTTTAAATATTATTGCCATGATTTTATATTTTATATTTTAATAAAAATGTTTCTATAGCATTACCAAAATCTTGATTATTTGGATATTGCTTTCTTAATTTTAAAACCTCTTTCCCTATTTGTTCAAGACTTACAGTTTCATATGTATAATTTACATCATGCGTAGAAGTATATGCAACTTTTTTAATCTTTTTCATCTTCCAGTTGTTTGATGAGATCTAATTCTTCATCTTCTGTTAAATAAGCAGCCCATTTTTTCTTAGGACATTCACTAGCTAAAGATCTAATTTTAATTGACAAACTGCACCCGCAATCTGCACAACAAGGCTGTGTTCCTGGCATGGCACAATCACTTCCTTTTGTATCTAAAAATTCACATTCTTTACATATAGACCACCTTGCTCTAGCCTCAACTTCAACATGCTCTTGCTTAAACATTTTATTTTTAATTCCCTCAAGAATTTTATTTCTATTTTTTAATACCTCTTTAAGTTTAAATTTCATTTCTTTTATTCTTAAAATTTTCTCTAGCACTGGCTAACTCTTCCATGCTTAATAATATATTTTCTAAAGTTTCTATCTTATCTTTTATTAGAATTGTTTTATTATAGCCATTATAAGTAGTTTTTTCTAAGTTTCCTAAGTAACTTTTGTTTTTTATTATAGCTTTTTTAACTTTCATTTTACGTAGTGAAAATGTACCTAAACCATCAAGAAAAATATTAGTACTTGTTAGTGTAGATAGATTTTCACGAACCTTTTCATAATAAAAATTTACAAACTCATCTACTACTGAAGGATGTACTTCCACCTTTTCTGCAATACCTTCTTTAAATACCTTGTGACTTTTAGGATTCATTCACCAAGAATTTTATAATCTAATAATACAATACCTTTAGACTGTATGTTTAATACATCTGAAATAATAATTGTTTTTTTATTTTTACCATTCTTTTGAATTAAACCTTTCTTCTCTGCTTTTGTAATAGCGTTTCTAGCAGATTGAGGGCTTTTGAATATATTTTCCGTACAAGCAACTTTACAAAAGTCAGTAAGTTCATATTCTCCTACTATAGCTAGTTCACCTAAACAGTTTAGATCTGAATTACTAATTTGGATATTATTAAAAAAACAATACGTTAAGATTTGATATTCTACGTTCTTGCGAATGTCCGTTCTTATTTTCTTATTTACCTTATTTACTATCATAACTTTAATATCATTTCAACTAATCTTTCATCCGGATAACAATCCATCTTACCCCGTCTAACATTAGTATGAGTTAATAAACCTTTTACTTTACCATAGTATGCATCTTCTTGATATTCAAATGCTTTTATTGGACCAAGTTTCTTTATCCATTGCTGAAGTCCTAACCTCATATCAATTCTATCTCTTTCAGCAATGAACTTTAACAACAAACCGGTTTCTTCTATTTGTTTATCTGAATATTTATGCCAAAACTTTCTCTTTTTAAAGGGATGATCTAGTTCTATGATTTGAGACTCAATTGCTTTGGATTTAAAATATGTATACCCTTCATCGTCCAGGTATCCTGTTGAGCATATCTCTATACCCACGGAACGTCTATTCATATAGCCTGATCCTGTTTTACCCAGATGCCAACCATAACCACTTTCAGGAAATGCTTGTACAACCACGCCATCATACTTATCAGTACCTCTCTTATGCGATTGTCCCCCTATTACAAACTCTGTTGCAACTCTCCCCCTATCATCTCTATTCCAGTGGTCAACTACTTTATAAGGATCTTCTCTTCCTGCTGTGTGATGCAGAAAACAATATTCATTAGTACCAGGTTTAGGTAAGTACTCATCCTTATCTAAATAATACTTATGTATTAACTGATTGTAATCTGTCCTAAAGTACTGACCGTCTATATCACAGTCTTCATCAATAGCTTCTTCACGATCTCCATTAGATCTAGACAACTCTAGCATAGCCCAGGTTTTAGGTCCCACTATACCATCTACCTTTAACTGCTTATCTAATTGATATCTAAATACAGCCTTTTCTGTTGCTGGTCCAAAGATTTGATCCGGCACAATGTTTAGTTTTCTCTGAAGGGTTGCAACTAGAGGACCTCTATCACCCTTTACTAAAAGCTTTCTCATTTGTCAGTAGGTTTTTCTTGAGTTTTTGCTTCCTCGTCATTCTCCATAGTCTCATAAGCATTAGCTAAGAATGCTTGAGCTTGCAATCTTTTAGCACGATACTCTTCAATCTCTGTCATCAAGCGTTCATACTCAGCTTGGACTTTAAGATGTGGTAATTGATCTTTGTAGAACTTTGTAATTTCAGTCCTACGAGCTTTAATTTCTTCTGGAGTTAACACCTGTTCGTCAGGTGCAGATTTTTCTTTAATCATAATATTGGTTTTTGAATTTCAAACAAATATATAAAAAAAGTTTAACCTTTTAAGATTTATTATATATTTTTTTTAAGGATATGTAGTGTCTAGTATTTTCTTGAGCTCTGCACATCTTAAGTAGTAATGAGACTCGTCTAGTTTCTCATAGTAATCTATTATATTCTCAAGCTCTTCTTCTAGAATACCCTCTATAGGATCATATGCCATAATAGAAGATGTGCCTTCCAGCTCATTTTGTAGAATCAGTTCATTAAACTCAATCTTACATGTAAGGACTCTATATGAATTCTCATATGCTGTATATAGCATGTGACGTTCAAGTTCCATTTTCTCAACTTCAGTTAGTTGATCACCTTCATACTCTTCTCTAGGATCTTCCATTGCTAATTGCTTTATACAATAATATACAAATTTTGAACCAGTCCCCCTAGACCTTTTTATTAAAAAATACCCTACCCTAATTTATCATCTGTGTGTTTTGCATGTGCATGGGGTCCTAGCATTCTGCTCCCCGGCTAATTTTTGAGTAGGGGAGTGCCCCCGTAAAACTCAGTCATTAAAATTTCTTTCAGATGAATTTTAGTAAAACTCTACCATTAGTAGACTTTATCGTTTCAAAAGGTGCAAGCAAGCTTGACATCATTAGAAACCCTAAAACTGGAAAAAGATTTTTCACAGTTCCTGGTACTGACGTGTCCGGGAGAGTTGCTGAGAAAGTTGAAAAACTTTCTGCAGAACTATCTGTATCTTGGTTTGCACCAGAAGAAGGGGAACCCTCTTACATGCTGCATACGCAAGGAACAGATAACCGTGAAGATTCTTTCTCGGTTGCCTAGTCCGCCATCACTTACCGAACAACAGTAAGTAAGTGATGTTTCTTTTACCAGGTCACTGACTATTGTGACCTGGCTTCATTTATTATTTATTATCAGGGGTAAACTATGCTAAGACCTAGCATAGCCAAAGAACATACCTAGTAGCGCTATACAGGTGGAGAAAATGTTTACAATAGAGTGAAAAGATTCCTACCTCTATTACTTTTTTTCAGGTGACTAATTATTGTGACCTGGCTTTATTATTTATTAATCATTAACTAAACCTCATTAACTATGCTTGTAGAAAGTAATGGCTGTGTTACTCCAATTGATTGGACTACCAACCCTAACTCATAGAGTTATTGGCCACAAAAATGTATAAGACACGGAGTTCACCTAACTTGGCAACAGAAATAGGTTTTATTTATTTAAAAGAGAGTGTCATTGGTAAGGTGACACCTCCATTCACCTAATCAATACCTTATCAATCATTATTATATTAGTTAGCTCATTGTATATACATGGCTAATACTGTACAGCAGGTAGGGTGTATTATCCCTTGAAATAAATAGACTGCAAAATTATTAGAGAGATAGTATCTATGGGAAAGGTATAGAAGACATTGTATAATAGTATGTCTTCTCTCTCTATAGAGTCTTAATATAATAGTATCCGGAATTAGAAATTTACTCACCTTTAAAACCTACAGTCATGAAGACATTAGAACTAGAATTAAAATTAGTTAGATATCAAGCTTTACTTAACTCAAACAAGATGGCATTAGATGCTGTCACTACTGATGAAGAATGCTTTGATAAATATGATATGCCTTTGTATGCATTAGAAGATATTGTTAACCATTATGTTCAAAAAGTATTAGCATTACAAATAAGCTTGGGAGTATTAGTTACTAACTGATAACTCATTCAAATTATACAGACACAGAGTCCTTGAGAAATTGATCACCTCATCCACTCTGTGTTTATCAAATTAAAATAAAGGTTGTATGAAAAACTATTGTTGACCACCACTTGCTTGACGGCACCTGTTTATACTGTTCGCTACAGTATTTTAAGACAGCGTAAAAAAGTGAAGCG
>Ga0233412_10001423_pt1 | contig 12444 bp, 7 predicted proteins | sample Na_anoxic_4_MG_FD_180667 | JGI IMG/M metagenome (GOLD analysis project Ga0233412, IMG submission 180667) | Seawater microbial communities from Saanich Inlet, British Columbia, Canada - Na_anoxic_4_MG | ecosystem: Environmental > Aquatic > Marine > Inlet | place: Canada: British Columbia... | reverse complement strand
ATGAATCAGATAATGATCAGAAAGATGAAATATTAATGTCAACGGACAATAATAAAAATGAAGAATCAGATAATGAATCAGATAATGAATCAGATAATGATCAGAAAGATGAAATATTAATGTCAACAGACAATAATAAAAATGAAGAATCATACGATGAATCAGACGATGAATCAGATAACGATCATAAAGATGATATATTAATGTCAACAGACAATAATAAAAATGAAGAATCAGGTGATGACTCAAATGAAGAATCAGGTGATGATTCAAATGAAGAATTAACAATGTCAATAGATAAAACAAAAGTAATTGATAATTCAGATATAGAGGATTCATCAGAAGATGATGAAGATTCAGGTGAAGAATCAGATGGATTAGCATGTATAGAGATATATACCAAATCTGGTCGACGTCTTTACTATCATGCTGATAGTAATAGTATATATTCGCCAGAAGGTGATGATGAAGGATCAGATATTGGTAAATTGTTACAGGTACCTACAAAAAAAGCACCTATATATCGTGCAGGTAAATATTACATTGTTGGAAAAATGATTAAAATTGGTAAGACTGATTACATAAAATGTGCATTAACAAATCAGGTTTATTTATCTAAGAATGATAAAAAGACCAAAAAAGATAAACTTATACTGAAAGGAATTGCAAAGAAGGATTCGAAAGGTAATTATCAAATAAAAAAGATTAAGTAAACACATTAAAAATTATAATAAAAAATGATACTTATAATTAATTATTTATTTCTTGTTTTATGCAAAGTAAATAAGATAAATTTTAAAAAATTTACCTTACAAAAATGTCATCCAAAAGTTTACAATCTGGTGATATTACAAGTTTGGTAAAAAGTGCCAAAGAAGAGATCCGTCATGCCGATGAAATTAATGAACAAATTAATAACACGCAAGGTGAGAAGACAAAAGTTTCCTCGGCTATGACAACTGATAAACCTACTGTAGCTGATCAATTTTTAGAATTGTTTACGACACAACCAGTCAGTTCCTCTATCGAGGGGCAAAAGAAAGTGATTCCCGAAAACTCGCGATCGAAACAACCAGTGTCCCCAGCGTCCTCAGTGTCTGCTCTCACTAGGTCCGCGATACGTGCCATTGCCATTACCTCTATCAACCGCCTGAACAGTTCCGCGATAAGTGCCATGCTCGCAAAAGCCGGTGACCCATTGCTCAAACCAGACGTGGTGCATGACTTTGTAGAAAGGTACAATGGTTCGATCTCCGGATACGATTATCTCATTGCATGGCACCGAAAGCTTGTACACGCCTGGAAAACAGTTTTCAAAATGTGCAAATTTAAAGACATCAACGAATATCAGAGGGGACAAGAAGTCCAATTTCAGGTTCACCTGGGCTCGTTATGGCACTTACTCTTTGTCAATGTGGACGCATGTAACACGACTGATGAATACTTCGAAGAAGTGAAGAGAGTAGAGAATGAATCGAACACTTACTTGTACAATCTCAGCACAACCAGGGGATTACACCTTCCGCCGGATTGGATGATGATTCCCTTCAATGATGACATTAAAGAAACAAGTAAATGTATTAACATGCTTATATCAACCATATTCTATTCGAATACACCCAATTTCTTCTACGGAACGGGTGGAAACGGCGAGTATGACTCTGTGCTGAGAAAATTTGTAACCAAGATTCTAAAAGATGGAAAGAAAGGTGGAAACCAAAGTGGAAACCAAGGTGGAAAGAAACGTGGAAACCACCGTAGAAACCAAGGTGGAAACAAAGGTGGAAACAAAGGTGGAAAGCGCCGTTGAAACAGCAAACACTAACTTCACTGACAAAGTTTGGTGTCTTTTAAAAAACACCATTATAAATTGAAAAAAGATTAAATAGTAATAAAATACATTGAATATTAGTAGAAAATGTCAAACCAAAAGCACAAAAAGGATGAACTACGTGTTGAGATAATGGCAATATTGGGTGAGCGACTTTATGAAGACGCAAATGCCACAAAAATACAATATTACTACAGAATGTATAGATGCAGAGTTAGATATAGGAAACTTGTTCTAGACATATTGCAAGATAGACTTAGAAGTGTTTCGGCCACAAAGATAATCTATGTGTATAGAGAATACAAAAATAGACATAAGAAGAATGAAGACAGTTGTGTTAAAGGTGAACAAAAGAGTGATGAGAAAAGTCACATTAGCTGGTCTAGTGAATCACGTGTTGATAGAGAACAACAGAGAGCAGATTCAGTACGATCAAAATCACCACGATCAAAATCACCACGATCAAAATCACCACGAACAAGATCAGTACAAGCAAAATCAGCACGAGCAAGATCAGCACAAGCAAGATCAGCACGAGCAAAATCACCAATGGATTATTTAGTGGATGGATTGAGTAATATGAGTTTTTAATTTTTTATTAATATAAAAAATATATAAAGACCATATAATTATAACATATGGGGTGGTGACCTTACACCTAACCAAAAAATTTTTTGGCTAAAATAATATATAAATTCATTGAGGAATACCCAATTGATTGTATATGAAAATTAATAAGATGTGAAAATCTATAACATAACTATATACTGCCTATATACTTATATTATAAAACTTAAAACTATTTATAGATATTCAATATATATTATATATCCGATAAATATTAAACTTATTTGTGGTTTACCCAATTAGTTTTATGTGAAAATTATGGTGATTAGATATATAAATAAATATAAAATATTTACTTATAAAAAATACTTAAAGTACTTAAAAAAAAATCTATATATATTATATAACCTAAGAACATTATCTTGGTAAGTATATAAATGTTTAAGCGGACTACCCAGATATTTATATATGAAAAATTAGTTAATATAAGTATATTATAATAATATAGTTATATTTAAAAATACAAAAATGAGCAAAAAAATGAACAAAAAATGAACAAAAAATGAAGTAAAATTAATCCATTATATTATATACAATATATTAGATACAATATAATTAAATAAAGATTTTAATGAATAATAAAACCATTTATCATAATACACCACATACCTTGGGGTGGACATTATTTTTTCTAATAGTAATTATTACACTATTTATTATGTTATTTAACTTCTTGTATGTATATACATTTCCACCACATTATATCACAGAAGAGTCTGATTAAAAAAAATTATTGAGTTATTGTTTTGTTTTCCATTTGTTTTTGGAATTTAAGGTTAAAGTAAAATAATATGGCATAAGAGGTAGCACCTAATAAAGTGCCGAAAACGGAATACCAACCATGTGGTTCGCGTAACGCGACGCAAATTTGATTAGGAAGTCGAAGGATAAGCATAATTGTCAAAGAAAGAGATAGCCAAATAGAGAAAGGTTTCCCCTTAATAGTATTATCAATTTGCAAATAGGTACCACCAATTGCAACAGCCATTGCAACCAAATGTAAATAACCAGTTAAAGACATTGTAGATTCACTGCACGCAGATTTCATTATATATATAACATAGAAAATAGTTTATGTATTAACAAAAAATTATTTTATTGATAGACTGGGGTCAAAACCTCGACCTTCGCGGTGTAAAGGCGACGTCATAACCATCTAGACCACGAATCTATATAACTTTTAAGTGCTTTATAATAAACAATTAAAATTGTTGATAGATAATACATAAAATGCGTATAAATATATTAAATAAAAACTTATATAAAGATGTCAGACATATATAAAGTGTAGAAGAAGAAATAATTTCTTAAAATAAAAAAATTGATTTTTTAAAAAAAAGATTTTTAGTCCATTAGTTATGATTGCGAAATAATATTCCGCATAAACAATTGGATACAATAATTCAGCCTCTTTGTGGCGTATCTAGTAACTATGTTTATACATAGGCAAATTGAATAAAACTGGTCGTTTAGCTCAGTTGGTAGAGCATCGGTCTTATGAGCCGAAGGTCACGGGTTCAAGCCCCGTATCGACCAACAATCAGTTTTTTTGGATACATAATTTAAGCCTCTTCGTTGGCGTATCTAGTAACAGTGGAAACACTGGCTAATTAAATAATAAACTGGGTTAAGCCAACTTAGCTCAGTCGGTAGAGCGCGCGCCTTTTAAGCGCGTGGTCGTGGGTTCAATCCCCACAGTTGGCAACAATATGGATACAATAATTCAGCCTCTTCGTGGCGTATCTAGTAACAGTGGAAACACTGGCTAATTGAATAATTTGTCACCTTGCCCGAGTTGGTCTAAGGGGTTCGACTTAAGATCGACTGTACTAGTACTCGCGGGTTCAAATCCCGCAGGTGACAAGTGACTTTTTGGACACAAGATTTAACCTCTTCGTGGTGTGTCTAGTAATTAGAGAAATCTAAGCTAACTAAATCTAAAATGCTTTCATAGCTCAGTTGGTTAGAGCGTACGACTGTTAATCGTAAGGTCACTGGTTCGATCCCAGTTGAGAGCGATCATTTTATAATACAAATATTCAGCCTCCTCGCGGCGTATTATGGTAACAATGTTATTACATTGGCGAATGAATATAATCTCACTTAGTCTAGGTGGTAAGGATATCAGGTTTTCACCCTGAAGACACGGGTTCGAGTCCCGTAGTGGGAATACAGCATCGTTGCGCAGTGGCCAGCGTGTCGGACTCATAATTCGAAGGTCGGTGGTTCAAATCCACTCGATACTATTTTATAACACAAAAATTCAGCCTCCTCGTGGCGTGTTATGGTAACTGTTTAAAACAGGCGAATGAATTAATCCGGATTTTACAATGTGTTCGATAGAACATTAATAGTCAAGGTGCACAAGTGTACCGGAGATAGCTCAGATGGTAGAGCAGTTGACTGTAAATCAATTGGTCGGGTGTTCAAGTCACCCTCTCCGGATATTTGGAACATAAATATTCAAGCCTCTTCGTGGCATGTTCTAGTAACAATGTAAATGCATTGGCAAATTGAATATAGTGCTTTCATAGCTCAGTTGGTTAGAGCGCACGACTGTTAATCGTGAGGTCACTGGTTCGACCCCAGTTGAGAGCGAAGCACATTATATAATACATTAATCAGCCTCCTCGTTGGCGTATTATGGTAACAGTATATATACTGGCTAATGATTAATCCCCGTGGCCCAATGGATAAGGCGTCCGACTTCTAATCGGTAGATTGTGGGTTCGAGTCCCATCGGGGATATCCTATGGTATCAACTTCGCTCTTATAGTGAAGTGGCTATCACGCAGGTCTTTGAAACCTGAGTCTCAGGTTCGATACCTGATAAGAGCATTCTTTTATCTAAGTTAAAAAACTTAGATAAAAATTATAATAATTATTGAGGTAGAATATCATGATAAAACATAAAAAGGACAAATAATGTTAATGATACAAATAAAGACAATACAAAACCCTGTCCATACTTTAAAGTAAATATTCCAGTTTTATTAGAAGGTGCACCCATACTTTTAAAGTTCATACCGAAGTATCCAGTAATAAGAGCCAATGGTAAAAATATAGTATTAACAATGGTTAAAGTGTCTATTGCTTTTTTTTTATTTCTTTGTAAAATTTGTTTATTGTAATCATTTATCAATTTAAAATTTTCATGCATAAATTTAATTTTTTTTTTAATTATTTCTAAGTTTTTATTATTTCCTCTTGTTAATAATTCTAATTCATGTATTTTAAAATTAACTTTAAATATTTTTTTTCTAATATTGAACATCAAATTTGATAATTTACGAGTATCGATTAAATCTTTATGTAAAACTTTTTCATCAATATAAACTAAAGTACTAATTATATTTTCTATATCATCATCAACTTTTAGTAGAGTATTATTATTTATATGAATAAAGCTGTCTGAATTTGGTTTAATAGACATATATATAATATACATATAAAATCTTTTTTATTATAATAAATTAAATATTATATTATAATCTATAATATTATAGACTATAATATTATAAATTGGACGAAGTTATATTACCGTATATAAAGATAAAAAAATAATATATAAGTAACATATAATAAATTATGGTAATATTTGAGTGCCCTCATTGTAAAAAAATATACACTCACAAAGGTCATTATAAAAGACACTTAAATAGAAAATTTGATTGCAGAAATATAAACAATACTGATAATGGTAATAAAAATAAAAATAAAAATTCAAAACAAATTAATGAAAAAAAGAAAAAAAGTGTAAACCCTCACAAAAGTATAAAAAAGGAATTTATATGTCATTTATGTGAAAAGACATTTAGTAGAAAAGATAATTTAAGAAGACATATCAATAAATATTGTAAAATTAAAAAAGAACGGGATGAGAAAGATAAAATTTATCAATATTTATTGGTTGAAAGAGAAGAGATGGAATTTAGAATCAATAAATTAGAGAAGAGTAATGTTAATTTTTATCAGCAATTTAATACAATAAATCAGATTAATATCAATTCATTTGGAAATGAAAAACTTGAGAATTTATCTAAAAAGGAAATAATAGATATATTAAATAAATGTTACAGAGCATTACCAGAATTAGTAAAAAAGATACATATAGATTTACCAGAAAACAGAAATGTATATATACCAAATAAAAAAGAACCATATGCAATGGTATACGATAATGATAGATGGTTTCTAAAAAATACTGCAGATGTAATAAATGAATTAATAACAATTAATAATCATAGACTTGTAGAATTTTTAGAGGTATATAAGGAGCAAATTAATCAAGTTAAAATAGATAGAATACAAATGATGATAAAGAATTCACAAGATGGTGTATTAGATCAACAATATGAAGCAGAATTAAAAGTGTTATTAATTAACTATGCTGATTTAATACAGGAATATTATCAAAAAAACATGTTAACAGATACAAACGATTTTGCAAATAATATATTATCAGTTAAAGATGTAGGATAATTATTTTTTATCTTTATATCCAACTATATTTATATTTTTTATCAATGTAATATCATCTTTATTTAAATTATAAAATTTAAATATTTCAGAATCAGACCAAATTTTATCAAGAGGTGGTAGAGGAATCCATTTACAAACATTTTTATTGATGTGTTGAGATATTTTTCTTAAACTTAACATTAGATTAGGTAATTTACATGATAGATAACTCATAAGAGATTTTGCTTCTGATTCATTGGATACTTGAAATGAGATATAACTTCCTGAATGTACATCATCTAATTCACCAATAAAAATATTACCAAAACCACTATTACCTTTATAAGATGCTTCTGCTGTAATAACTTTCCAAAATTTATAATCCTTTTTTAAATATTTTGAATCAATATATTTAATAAAACCTTTTTGTTTAGATACATAACATTTTAGTGAATTATCTGACAAATCTTTTGTAAGTCTTTTATCATTTGATTCAATTCCAAAATATCTACCATTATATAATTTATTAATGCTAGGATATTTTATTAATTTATGAACAAGACTGTAGAATTTACTGTCAATTAGAATATCAAATGTATTTAATTTTATTTTATTACCATTATAAATGCAATCACCGTTATAATTATTCGATTTTAGATAATAATTAACGCCACCTTTTATATCAACATTATTACCAAAGATATCAGAAGCATTATCAAAGTGTGTAATATATGGTATATCAGTTCTTTTTAACATATTTTTTCTAAATTTGTCTAATCCTTTTCCTCCAGCAAACCATCTTGATGGAATAATAAATGTTTGATAATCACATATATCAATATATTTATCGACAAATTCATTATAATATGCAGTTGCACCTGATCTTTTTAATTCTTTATTATATGGTGGATTACCAAAGATTACATTAAATTTTTCTATATTCCATTCATTTTGAATATCTAATTTTAAACTATCTCCATAATATAAATTTAAATTATATGTATTATCAATATCGAATATTTGTTTGGTAATAAATACATTTTTTTTATTTAATTCCGACATATATATCATATTTTCTAGAATATGTTTTTTTCTTTTGTCATCATCCTTAATAATATTATTCAGACCATCCATAAGTTTATAATATAATGCGATAGGAAAATTACCCATACCATTTGCTGGATCAAACCATTTATATGTCTTTTCTTCAAAAATACTTCTTTTATATTTTGATAAATGAAATTCATTTAGTTTATCTAACATATCATTAACAGTATTCATTGGTGTAAATACTTCACCGTGTTTTTTCTTTTCAACAATTTTAGGTTTAAGACATTTATTAATTAAATCAAGAAGTTCATTGGGTTTATCAATTAAACTTTGTAAAGACATTTTGAAATGTATTGCTATATTATATGGTTCGGTATTTTTATATATATATTTTTTTACAATATTCGAAATAAGTTTTATAATATCTTTTTTATTCCACCAAATATAGGATTGTTCATCAAATATATCAAGAAGAAATTTATTATTTTTAATGTTATCTAGCATTTTAATAAAGTCCATTTGATTATCATTTATAGTTAGAATACAACTGAGGGGGATAACAAATGGTAATACATCTTTTGTTAAAGAAATTTTTATTGTATCGTCAATATCAGAATCATCTGAACAATCTGAATCAGTATTATTTAGATTATCATTATTAATAATATCACATTTTTTACCTTTTTGTAAATTTTGATCATTATTTTCATCGAATTTAATTATGATAGATTGATTATCATTTGTATTTTTAGTAAAGTATTTATTTAATATATTTTGATCACCATCTTCTAAATCGATTATTAAATTTTCTATTTTTTTTAATAATTGTTTGTGATGATTAATTGGATCTGATTTCCAAATATTTAAAAGTTTGTCAACAAGTTTAATACCATAACTATTTTTTTTTTCGGAACCAATAAATAAATCTGAATCAATATTTATTAAATTATTTTCAATTAAATATTCCAATTTATTTTTAATTGTTTTATTAGATTTACTAATATTATATTCAAGTAGAGTATTTAAAACACGAGAAATATTAAGATCGACAACAAAACCACATTTTTTATCACCAGAATTACTTTCACTCATACATCGATACATCATTTGCATAATTCTATCTGAAGATAAAGTATTATTTAATAGAACAACAATATCACATAGTGGTAATGTAATACCTAAACTACATTGATTACCTGCAAGTAATATTAATCCAATTTTACCTTCAGACTTTGCTTTTGTTTCTCTAATATTAATTTTATTTTTTAAATCTTTTAATTTATATTCTTTGTGAGAATTTATAATCATAACATCAAAATGTTTAAGTATAACATCATTTAATATTTTTGATTTCAAACATTTGGATACATCGTTTATTTTCATACCATGTCCGAATGGTAAGAACCATAATTGTGTTGTAAAATTTTCATTACACAGTTTTGTTCTGCTGTTATAATTATTTGAAATTTTTTTAATTCTTTCAAAGATAGACATATTATCCTTTAAATATCCAGTTGATGAACCACTTATATAACTAATAATATTTTCTACTTCTTTAGGATAATTAAAATAATTACCATTAGATAATGAGAATAGAACATCCATAGAGAAGCCAAATTTAGTATCGTTTATTTGTTTTTTAATGATTTCGTATCTTTCTTGGTCCATCATAGTTGTTATTAATTCAATATTTGGCATATTATCATAAATTTTTAATTTGGAATCAATATTATCATCATTTATAAAATTTGTAACATCATTGCCGTGTTTATGAATAATAGCTTGAATATTTCTTTTTTTACAAAATTGTTCGTCTTCAATATTCCAATAATATTGACATTGAGAAGGAATATTCCATTTATTTAAAGGTTTCTGAAAGGTAGCAGTTAGAAATACTTTAACGGTATTTTTATTAGAATATGTTGAAATAATTCGATCAGATAATTTTGAACATCCACCAAAATGATTTTCATCGAAAATAATAAGATCGAGATTAATATTAACTAATTCTATTATTTTATTATCATTTGAAATATAATCATCTAATAATTGTTTAGATGTTATAATAATATTATTATTATTCTTAGAAAGTTTAATAGATTTTAATTTTTTACCATTTTTAATATCTAAAATTTCAAAATTGTTAAAGTCTCTAAATTTATTAAACATATCGTCAACAAATTGAGATAATGTTTCAGAAGGCGCAGGTGTTATAATTAAACAGTTGCATTTATTAAATGTATTTAAATATTTTATTAATAAACCGCCGACACCATATGTTTTACCAGCTCTACATTTCCAACCCCACAATATATTTTTTTCAGAATTTTTAATTTGAGTTATTGTTTTAGTTGTAAATAAATCTTGATGAAATCTTAAAACTAATTTATCTTTTGAAGAATTAAAAACATTATTAAAATAACCTTTTAAATTTAAATTAATGTTTTGTATATCAGATTGAAATTGCAAATACATATTTTTTAAATCATTATAATCTAAAATATTAATAATATTATTAACAATTGTTTTATTTGTATTTTGACATGATTGAATAACTTTATTAACTTTTGATTTGCAATTAACAACTAACCAAATTTCATATTTAGTATAATAATGACGGTATTCATTTATTTCTTTAAGTATATCTTGTATTTCATAATCTTTAATAGATTTTTTAGAATCATCATTATAATATTTTGATGAAATAAATATCCAAGTTCCATTTTTATTTTTAAGAGTTATATCACTAGACCCTCCTTTATTTTTACTAAAAATATTAGTTGTATTAAAGTATTTTTCAAGATTATTTATTTTATTCATGTATCCTAAATTTATATTTCCATCCATATGTTCATAATTAAAATTTGAAAAACTATAACCAGTTTTAATAAGTATATCCCATAATTTTTCATAAAGATAACCTTTTTTACTATAATTATTATTATAATTATTAATTAAGTTATCAATTGTAATTCCACTTTTTATATATTTTATTAAATCAAATAATGAATTTAGTTTAAAATCTTTTGTTTTTTTATTATTTATAAATAATATTAAATCTTTTTTATTAAGTTTTGAATAACCCTTATAATTATTTTCTTTACATATTTTTTTTAATTTTTTAATACTTAAACTATTTAAAATCATAATATAGTTATATATAGTTATGAATTTATTATAATCATGAAAAATCAATTTTTAGAAGCAAAATTGTTTAAATATAAAAGTATGTATAAGTAAAATGATTATACACATTGTATATATAGATAAACATATACATAAATTTATACGACAATGTATTTTGGGAGTCCAGTTAAATCAAAAATAAAAAATAATTTATTTACACAAAGTATGAATAATACCGGTTCAAGAGTAATTCCAGAAGAAATATTAAATAATGAAAATACCGATTCAAGAGTAATTCCAGAAGAAATATTAAATATTAAAAATAATACAAGTGATATTAATAGAATTGTTTCTAAAACAAGTTCTGAATTCTTAGGAAACCTAAGTGATGAGGATAAAATATCATTTGTAATACAAGATCCAAAATTTGGAATGTTTACACTTTTTAAATATCATATAAAATATGGTATTCATAATAGATTTACGATAAATCGTAAAACAATATATTGTTCACATGTGTTCTCTTTTTGGTTAGCGATACCTATATTAATATTTATTTCACAATGGTTAATATATACAACATTAATTATTAATCAAATTGAAACACATTCAGATGAACTTTGTCCAAATAAAGCAAATATTCAGGAAAAATTATTAATGTTCGCTGTTGCTCTTCTATATTTTTGTAAAAGTTTTTTCCTATGGGATAACTTATTAAGCAGATCTAAAAAACGGTTTGTAATTAAAACAGATTCTATTTGTACTATAATTGATGCTTTACAAGAATTCGGATTTAATATTTTAGTTTACTTTACAAATTTAATAATTATATATACTGAAACAGATTTTATGAATATGCTGATGAATTGTCTTGCGATGGAATTCTTAATGTATATTGATAATGAATTTGAAGAAACATATTTCAAATACCAACCTGAAGTTGCATTAGACATATTCGATAAATTATTTGTATCTTATAATGATAATAAAATATATGTCATTGACAGATTGCAAAAACAATGTTGCTTTAGATTCGTTCGATATATAACATGGTTACCGCGAAAACTTATAGTATTATCTCATATGTTATTGCCAATTATATGTTTCTTTATGGTTTTATTTGGACCAATATGTAAATAATCACCAGTTAAAAAAAATATAAATTAATAAAATGACCAAGGATTGTCAGTTAAAAAAAAATAAAAAATAAAAAAAATAACTAGGATATACATAACAATAAATAATTTAAAATAATCTAGGATTATTTTAAATTCTTAACAAATTAGATTATTAAAATTATTTTCTAAGATATATATAGGACGAAAATATTTAGTAAATCTATTTTCAGG
>Ga0233412_10001421_pt1 | contig 12450 bp, 5 predicted proteins | sample Na_anoxic_4_MG_FD_180667 | JGI IMG/M metagenome (GOLD analysis project Ga0233412, IMG submission 180667) | Seawater microbial communities from Saanich Inlet, British Columbia, Canada - Na_anoxic_4_MG | ecosystem: Environmental > Aquatic > Marine > Inlet | place: Canada: British Columbia... | reverse complement strand
GCTTCAGCCATATCAATGGACATTGATATGGCTGAAGCGGTTATGCGTGTAGAGGTGGGTTCTAAAGTATCAGAGATGAGCTCTAAAGAACTCAAAAGAGATTTACTATTATATGCTAAAAGAAACCCAGAGCTGTTCTTAGAGTTAGTAAATGACGAAAACGTTGTACTTAGAAACTTTGGTATTAGAGCAACTGAAATGGGGATATTAAAATTATCTTCTGATCAAAGAACTTTTTCATGGGGTTCTAATGATAGAAAGTTAATGAATGTACCATTTGACGAACACCCTTATTCAGCTTTAGCCGCTTGGTTTAAAACTGATGAAGGCATGGAAATCTACTCTAATATAGAGAAAAGATTAAATTAACAACAAAATAATATGGTTGCCCTTCGGGGCGACCATTTATTAAAATTTAATTTTATGACAAAGAAATCAAAGGGTTTAGGAGACTCAATAGAAAAAATTACAAAAGCAACGGGGATAAAAAAAGTTGTGGACACGGTTAGCAAGGTTGTTAAGAAGGATTGTGGATGTGGAGCGAGAAAAGATACTTTAAATAGATTATTCCCTTATAATAAATAAAAGAAATTATGGTAAGCGTAGATACAGTATATCAAAAAGTTTTAGCGTTAGCTAATAAAGAACAAAGAGGTTATATAACACCTCAAGATTTTAATCTATTTGCTAACCAAGCACAAATGGAAATATTTGAACAATATTTCTACGATACAAATATTGCTAGAAAAAGCCAAGGCAATGACACCATTTACGCAGATGTAGATGACATGCTAGAGGAGAAACTTCAAATCTTTGAAAACGTGGATACAAGTACTTCAACGCCCGCTATTAGTAGTTACTATCCTAGTGTACATGGCGATATGTATAGAATTCACGAGTTAAACTTTAAAGGAATAAAAGCTGAAATATTAAACACGAAAGACTTTAACAGTTGCCAGAACGGTGGTCCCTTGTTAAGGCCCACTAACTCTCGCTTAGTAGCAAACATTAGGAACAACAAGATAAGTGTGGTTGGTAGTAACAACGCGGGTGTTACTCCTACGGAAATTTACTACTTTAGAGCTCCTCAAAAGGTAAATTGGACTTATGTTGTTATAAATAAGAACGCAATGTATGATGCTAATCCTTCAACTCAAGATTTCGAGCTTCATTCGTCAGAAGAAAATCAACTTGTAAATAAAATATTGACATTAGCTGGATTAGCAAACCAACAACCAGATGTAATGAAAGCTGGCCAGGGTATGGATATGGCAACAAAACAACAACAACCTAAAATATAATAAATGGCATTACTAGACAACCAGACTTCGCAACAATATTATAGTAACATCAGTTTATATGGTGAGTACCAGTTTGTTTCACTAACTGATATTATAACACAATTTATGTTTGTATATGTTGGTGAAGACAAAATTATATCTAAAGCAAGTAGAACAGATGTGGCTTTCCACGCTCAAAGAGGTTTAGCTGAAATGTCGTTTGACACTTTTAAGTCTACTAAGGCTATAGAAATAACTGTTCCAGCAACGCTACAAATGACTTTACCCCAGGATTACATTGGTTATGTTAAAATTAGCTGGGTCGATGGATCTGGGATTAAACACATTATATACCCTGCTAGTAAGACATCAAACCCCACGAAACCAACACAAGCTTCTGATGGTTCATATGCTTTTAACAACACTAACGGCACTATGTTGACTGATTCTGAGTCTACAGCTTGGACAAACTATAAGTCTGGAACACCGTCTGAAAATCAAAACGATTATCAAGATGACGCATACTGGCCGTTAGACGGAGAAAGATATGGATTAGACCCTCAACACGCTCAGGCTAATGGTTCTTTTTATATAGATGAAAACGCAGGAAAAATTCACTTTAGTTCTAATATTTCAGGAAAAACTGTGATCTTAGATTATATAAGTGATAGCCTAGGAGATGAAGATGAAATGAAGGTTCACAAGTTTGCTGAAGAAGCAATGTATAAATGGATTTCTTGTGCTATTTTATCAGGAAAATCTAATATACCTGAATATCAAGTGAACAGATTTAAAAAAGAAAAATTTGCAGCTGTTAGAACTGCAAAACTAAGATTGTCTAATTTAAAATTAGAAGAACTTACTCAAATTTTAAGAGGTAAATCGAAACAAATAAAACACTAGTACATGCCAGAGATCAAGCATAATTTTACCGGTGGTAAAATGAACAAGGATGTCGACCAAAGACTTGTTCCAAAAGGAGAATATAGAGATGCAATGAACATACAGGTTTCAACTTCAGAAGGTTCTGATGTTGGTACTGTTCAAAACATATTAGGTAATTCTACTGTTGTAGCTGACTTAGGTATTGATTCAAACTCCTTATGCGTTGGCGCTGTTGCTGACGAAAAAAACGATGCTCTTTATTGGTTTGTAAGAGAACCAATAGGAATATCAGAACCTAGAGATATAATTTTTGAATTAAAAAACGGGTACATAAAGAAGGTTTTTGTTGATTATAAACTTGAATCAGGTGGTGTTTTAAAGTTTCCAGAAAACATTATCACTGGTATAAACATCATAGACGATATGTTGTTTTGGACAGATGGCCAATATGATATTTATGGTGAGTTGGCAGGTTCAGAACCTAAAAAAATAAACATAACAAGAAGTATTGAGGGGACATTTCCTAACGGTAATTTCCACACAAGATTAATTAATCCTGATCAAAACATAAACTTCGGTAGTGGTATCCTAATTCAAGAAGAACACATAACAGTTACACGTAAAGCCCCAAAGAATGTTTTGACTATCGCAACAGAAGTTGATAAAATCTCAACATTTCTTGGAACAACTTACCCTGGGGTTAGTCCTTTTCTTGTAAACCCTAGTAACCCCGTGCAAGGTAACGTTGTTTCTGGGGGTACAATTACCGTGTACTTACTTTACGACCCATCTTCTGACACTCCCTTGGCTGTTGGTGACGTTTTGGTTTTTAATCCTATTAGTTCTTCTTCTTTACCAAATGACGAACATCAAGTCTCAGCGATATTAACAAATAAAACTAATGACGGTTCGACTGATGTAATGTTTGGAGGTGTAGTATTATTAGCAGCAGGTACTTATACAGTTTGGGAAATGGATGTAATTAACATAGACACTATCACTCCAACAGCACCTGAAGAATATAATTGGGCGGTTCAAACTAAAGATGATGAAAGTTTTAAAAACAAATTTCCTAGATTTTCTTATAGATATAAATACGAGGACAGTGAATATTCGTCTTTTGCTCCATTTACAAGCGTTGTTTTTGAACCTAAAAACTTTAAATATGACGTTAAAGAAGCGTTTAACCTTGGAATGGAAAATGCTATTACTAAAATCACGCTTTCAAATTACAACTTAAATATACCTAGCGATGTTGTTAGCATAGATTTACTGTATAAAGAATCTAATTCTCCAGTTATTTACACTGTGGATACTCTTGATTCGCTTGATAGTTTAACCTCGCTAACACATAGTTATGGAGTAAAACCTAATCAAATAAGAGCTGTTGTACCGGGGAATCAATTACTTAGGGTTTGGGACAATGTGCCAAGAACATCTATAGCACAGGAAATTACGGGAAATAGAATTGTATATGGTAATTATTTGCAAAATTATAATTTACAAGAAAACCCAAAACTACTAGCCACATTAGTAGATAGAGAAGATTGCGACGATAACCATAAATACAAGTCGTTAAAATCAATTAGAAATTACTCTTTAGGCATAAGTTATCTAGATGAATATGGAAGGCAAACTCCAGTTTTCACTAACAAGCAAGCTGATGTAGAGATACCTATAGATAAATCGGATAGTGTCAACCAAGTGTCTTCAAGGGTTTTAAGTAACACCCCTGATTGGGCAAAATACTATAAAGTGTTTGTAAAAGAAACTTCTAGTGAATATTATAACCTAGCAATGGATAGGGTTTATGATGCTAGAGATGGTAATATATGGTTAAGTTTTCCTTCTTCAGAAAGAAACAAAGTTGATGACGAAACGTTTTTAATATTAAAAAAAGGTGTTGAAGGAGCGCAGCCGGTTGATGAAAAAAATAAATATAAAATACTAGCAATAGAAAACGAAGCTCCAGATTTTATAAAAACAAAACAATGGTATATAGCTGAAGCTAAAGAAGATCCATCTACAAATGTTTTTGATTTTTTTACTGACATCAATGGTTATCCTATAGAAAATAGTAGAAAAATAAATATTAATAAAACAAATTGGGACGCGCTGAACATACCACTATCAGACATCGAATCAATGTGCGTTAAGTTTTCACGTGAGGTTGGTACGCAAACACAATTCACAGTAATATATTATGTTACGGGTTTTCATGAAGAAACTTCAGGAACGCTACAATACATGTTAACGCTGGATAAAACGATAAAAGAAGAATATTTAAATGACCCTAGTAATGCCGCTCAACCAGATCCTAGTATTGGCATAGTGGTGTACAAAAAAGAAATGAGAAATAGCCCAGAATTTGACGGGAGGTTTTTTGTAAAAGTTGCTAGAGATATTATTATAGATCAATATATAGTTTCACAAGCAACTACATCTTTGATAACTGAACAAACCGTGACCACACAACTTCCTTTTTATTATTTAGCAGATCAATCCAATCCAGTAACGGGTGACAATACAACTTCTTCTATTGTAGGTGGTAATGCTGACACGCAAAACGACTGGACTGCTTTGTTTGATCCTGAAAATCTTGGAACAACACAGTCTATGTGGTTTATTGATGCGGCGTACTATAAGGGTTATTATGAAAACGACGGAACACTTCAGAACTATGGAATGCTAGGTGCTGATAATTTTGCAAAGTCTGGGCCAAACCCAAATAATCCAAGCGAACTAAATGGTGCTGGATACAATAAGGGGATTTACACGGAATCTGGACAGACATATATTGATTTAAGTTTTGGTTATGTTAAAGCCGCTGATGGAGCTGGGAATACTAGTGGTTTTGGTTATGCCATGCATTCAGATGGAACTGACAGCACGCGCGTGCAGTCATCTCTAGATTCTCTCCTTGATAATTATGTGCCTAACGCTGGAACTAGTGATTACTATTGGCAAGAGATGAAAGATGGGTTTAGTCATGGCGATGGTTTTGGGGGTACTATTGCGCAAGCGACAAATTCTAACAACCTAATAAAACATTGGAAGATTGGATCTTCTCTTAACACTCATCACAATACAACACAAAATGCTGCTATTGTCTCCAGATTACAACAAAACCAAAAATTCATATTTGCAGGAGATCCTGACGCCACTGTGTATCAGATAACAGGTAATCCTGAAGTAACATTCCATCTAAATTACCGGGATTTAAGAGATTATTATGATGAATTGTACACTCTTCTAGACAGTATGTTTGTCGTCTACTACCCGGACTATAATGGCAGTGACACCAGTTATACGTTTGGTCAGAATTCCGGTTATATAGGGGGTAATGCGCCATACCAGCAATTACAACTGATATTTGATGAGATGAATAAAGCTAGTAAGGCTGTCAACAAAAGAGTAACATGGAAGATACCTATCGAGGCAGTAGAGAGTTTTACTCCTAACGATCCCACAGCTTCAAATTCTTCTTTTAATCCATTAAATTCTACTACAGGAGCAGATGCTACTAATATAGGTACTATACAGTTTGTAGACGTAGAGTGGTTAAGTGTAGATGACCAAGTTGTATCTGAAGATCCAGCTATATGGGAAACAGAGCCAAAGCAAGATACTGACTTAGATATATACTATGAGATTGATGGAACATTTCCTCTTGAGATAAATAATGATACTAATTATTTATTTGCTCCTATTGGGTCAACGGTAAGTATCCCACAACCAACATCAGCGATTCCTATGCTTCAACCAGGTACTACGGTTGTTGGTTGGGATGGTAACGTGGTAGAGCTAAGCCTTGAAGCTAATAACTGTGATATAAACCAATACATGACAGTTGTTTTTAGTAGACCAGATGGAAGCTGTGTTGAAGCAGAACTTTTAGGTTTATTTAACCCTACAGACGGGCCATGTGATACTTCGTTTTTTTTAAACATAAATCCAGATGTTTCTAACCGAACAGTTAAGCACTCTTGGTTTAATTGTTATTCTTTTAGAAACGGAGTTGAGTCTGACAGGATAAGAGATGATTACAACCAAGTAAGAATTGATAAAGGAGCTAAAGCTTCGTCTACTTTAGATAAACCATATAAAGAAGAACATAGAAAATATGGGTTAATATACTCTGGTATATACAACTCTACAAGTGGTGTAAATAATCTTAATCAATTTATTGCTGCGGAAAAAATAACAAAAGATATAAACCCTATTTACGGTAGTATTCAAAAGTTATATGCCGGTTGGGGACAAGGTGGTGATTTAATAGCGCTTTGTGAAGATAGAGTATTAAAGATACTAGCTAATAAAGATGCTTTATATAATGCTGATGGAGATTCAAATGTAACTTCAACGAACAATGTTTTAGGGCAAGCAATTCCTTATTCTGGTGAGTATGGTATATCTAAAAATCCAGAATCATTTGCATCGGAAGCTTATAGAATCTACTTTACAGATAAAGTTAGAGGTACCGTTATGAGATTATCTATGGACGGATTAACACCTATATCAAATCACGGTATGAAAGATTGGTTTAGAGATCACCTAAAACTAGGTGATAAACTAATTGGTAGTTATGACGATAAAAAAGACGAATACAATATTACTATAAAAGGTAATACTATTGCTAAAACAGTTACATTTAAAGAAGATGTAAAAGGTTGGGTGAGTTTCAAATCATTTACACCTGAAAATGCTATTAGCTGTGCTAATGAGTATTACACGTTTAAAGATGGTAATATATGGAAACATCACGACGAGCTTGTTAATAGGAATACTTTTTACAATCAAAACCTCGTGCCATCAAGTGTAGAGGTTATATTCAACGAAGTACCTGGAAGCGTTAAATCTTTTAAAACTGTAAACTACGAAGGCTCACAAGCTAAAGTAACTTCAAAAGATGAAAATGGTGTTACGCTTGTGGATGGCGAGTACTTTAACTTGTCAGACGTAGATGGTTGGCATGTCATCGCTAAAGACGGTGTTCAAGGTGGGGTTGTTACTAATTTAGAGCGAGGTGGTATAACTGAGTTTATAAAGAAAGAAGGTAAGTGGTTTGGGTACGTTATAGGTGACGATGTTAATATAAATGCTCTTGGTAACATATCAGACACTAGTAACTATGATACAGAAGATTTTAGTATACAGGGCGTAGGTAGAACAGCTAATGTGGTTAGTGGCATTGTTTTTGGTTGTATGGACGACGGTGGATCGACAAATTTAGATGTTTTTGGAGATGGATCGAATATTGTAGGTGTTTTTGCTAACCCATCAGTTCCAGGTACAGCGGCTTTTAATTATATATCTGCCGCAACTAATGATAATGGTTCGTGTGTTGATGTGGCTATGGGTTGTATAGATTTCAGCGCTCAGAATTTTGATGGTAATGCTAATACTGATGATGGTTCTTGTATTTACCCTGGGTGTACTATCCCTCTTGCCACTATAACTAGTGAGATGTCAGGGGGAGGATCACTGAACTTTGACCCTAACGCAAATTTTGACGACGGTAGTTGTGTTATGGCTACCTACGGTTGTACTTTGGTTGGTTTTGCTAATACTAATATATTCGCAGACTTTGGGTCTGCAGTCTTACAGACAGCTGGTACTTTCTGTGGTTGGGAAAACTGTATGTGTATTCCATTTAATTATGGCTGTACAGATCCTAACGCTAGTAATCCACCGTCATTTGTTGACGAGTTAACAGACATTAATACTGACGATGGTTCTTGTTTGTATAACGGCTGTACAGATCCTTTGTCTGCGGATTATGACTTCATGGGTAGTACTGTTGATGGTCCTAATGGAGCGTTAGCTTATCTAAATGGTAACGCATTTGATGATGGTTCATGCACATATGTTGGTGGCTGTACAGATGCTACGGCATGTAACTTTGATGCTAACGCACAAACAGATGATGGAACTTGTTATTTATGCGGGGATAATAACGCTGTAAATTATGTTGACGCAAGTGGAAATGTACCATCAGCACCTGATTACACTTGTATGGGGGCTTGTGCATACTGCGAAGAAGTAGCAAGCGTTACAATTACAAACCAAACTACGTCTGACCCTGGATTGAACAATGGAACGGTTACAATAGAATGGCCAGCATCAGCTTCAGCCTCTTATTACGAGATTAGCGATGTTTCAGGCGTGGTACCTAGTGTAAGTCACAATGCTAGTGGAAATGCAACTGAAACACTCACGATTACAGGTTTAGGAACTGGAACTTACACTTTCTACGTCTTGACTTACTGTTATAACACGGACACTGGTATAGAACAAATAGCTGGATATAACCTACCGGGAGGTGTTTTTGGGATAGGTCAATATGGAGCACCTTTCACGACAACCATTACAACAACCTTGACTATAGGGTGTATTGATAATGGATCTTCTTACGCTGGTGGAGTTGTAAACCCTGCTGGTGGAACTTGGGGCGCTTGTAACTTTGACCTCACAGCTAATGCAGATGCAAGTGGTGTTATTGGAGGTACTGATTATAGTAATTGTAATTACACTGATTGCGTTGGGTGTAATGACTCGTCTTATGTGGAATACTGTGGTGATTGTTGGGATCCTTTAAATTTCGTTAATGGACCTCCTGGTAGTGGTTATGACCAATGGGTTAGTGATACGGTTCCTACTAGTTGTACAACTCTTATAGTTTATGGATGTACAGATGCAGCAGCATTAAATTATGACGCTACAGCTACTAATGATGATGGTTCATGTGTTATGCCGGTCTATGGTTGTACGGATAGTACGCTAAACAACGATGGAACTTACGCGGCTTCAAACTATAACTCATTAGCAAATACTGATGATGGAAGTTGTAATCCCTACAACTGCCCAACAATACAAATCACACAAGGTCTTTACAATACTGGTTTTAGAATAAACACAGATAACACCATATACCCTAACAGCTCTACTTACTGGGTTAACTCAGGTACAAATGCTACTATTGATGGTAGTGTAGTAACAATGGGCCCTTGGAGTCATTGGACACCTAACGGCGCTGTTATTGGGGTTAAAACAAGTGAGCCAACAGCTAATTACTTTGCGGCTGGGTCTACTACCGTTGATATAGTATTTAATGTTGTGACAAGCGATGGCAACTGTTCTATAACAGAAACACAAACGTTTACTATTGGTTGTGTGGATGCGGCGGCTGATAACACTGGATCATTTAATATAACAGATGATACACAGTGTATGTATACTGGTTGTACAGACGCGAGTGCTTGTAACTTTGATTTCGCTGCAGACTCAACGCATACTGATGATGGTAGTTGTTATTCTTGTGGAGATCCAAATGCGTACAACTACGATGGTAATGGTGTTACTTACTTAGGCTGTAATGCCAACTGTACTTACACTGGTTGTACTGATAATACCCCAACTACCATGGATGCTGGTGTAATCGCCGCTACAAATTATAACTCTAACGCAACGATACCTTGTAATAGTAGCGACCCTCTACAGGGATTTACTGGACCTCTTAACCCTGCGTTAGACAATGATTGTTGTCAGTACGATAATCAAGTGAGTAATTCCTATATTATTAATAATTCTTCAGAAGATTTCAATATATACTACGAGCCGGAGGATTCTGCATATACTACAGCGGAATTTACCACTATAACAATAGGAGATCAAAACTACGGAGCCTTTAACACTCTAACAAACACTTATAGCCAAGGTAACATGGGTCCAGGAGCCTCTAGTAGACTTGTTAATAATTGGGGGCTTAGTGATTGGCAACCGTATATTTACAACAACAACGTAAGAGTGGAAGGTACATGGATAGCTGATGGTGGTAATATCGACAATGCTTCTTTAAGCGATGTGTTACCTCAAACAACTGATAACGTAGTTTACAACTTCTCTGTTGGGTGTAAAAACGATAGCACAGCCGCGAATTATAACGCAAGTTTAGATTTACATTTAGATGGAAGTTGTGTGGCTGTTAACTCAGGCTGTATGGATGCAAGCGCTTGGCCTACGGTTCCATCTAACAATACAGCCACAGCCGCAGGTTTAAGTGGTTATGATGCAGCGTATAACACGGCTTGTGGGACTTCGGGTAGCACTACAAATACTTCTTGCTGTTGCTTTAACACGGCTTGTGATGTGTTTAGTGCATTAGGAGCTACTAGTTATAACTCAGGAAATAAAGAGTTAACTATACCTATCACTCTCATTCCTTGTGCTAGAAAATACCAATATGCAACTAGACATTACGATGGTGGCTGGAGCAGTTGGAGTACTGCTACTGACGTTCCAGCGACCCAAACAACATTAGGTAACATCAAAGAAAACGTAGCTGTTCTCTGGCCTACAGTGTACGACAATAACTCAGTTGCCAAGCAGATTAAAGTTAGGGCTGTATGTACTGACGCTAATCCTACAACATATAGTCCTTACCAACAAGCAAACGTAACTTATACTTATTAACCCATAACAATATAATTATGTCATACGTACAAACGGTGAATTTTTCTTTTGATATAAACTGCTCCCTACAAGTTGGGGACCAAGTTTATAAAACAGCCACGTCTACTCTTGGTGGTTTTGAACAAAACCTTGGTGCAACAACGATACACGTTGGTAGTGTTTTTGGTATAATTTCACCCACATCAATAGAGGTCCTTAGCGAGTATGTTGATCCAAGTACTGGTCTTCCTTTACCTTATAATCAATTAGATCCAAATGGAAACGATTACATATCTTTTTCTAAAAATAGAGTTGTCAACAACAATGATTTATTAGGCTACTACGCGTCGGTTCATTTTGTAAATAACTCAACTAAAGCTGCTAAACTATGGTCGGTAGGAAGTGGTGTAGCTGAAAACAGTAAATAACATGGCAATAATAACAGCATTTGACTTAGATTTATCAGACTTACCAGCTACTAGCGAGCGTAGGCGTTTCAATATACTTGGAAACAAAGGGGCTGAGTTTAAATTAGAAATTAAAGATAACACCACTGGGTATTACTACAACTTTGTAACTAATGCTTTTCAAACCGATGTTTCTAGTTTAGAGGGCGAGATACCTAACAGATCATACAGTAGAAGTGTAACTTTTCCAGCTGTAACAGGTGGTGATGATCAATACGATGTTTATCTTTACGCAAAACCAGGTACAGAGCACGCTATTTACAGGGAAAAAAGGTTTGGGGACGGTTCATTAGATATCAATGGATCTACGGGATCTAGCTCTTTGATGATGCAAAAAGTTATATATCAGTATGCGGCTCTAACATTAACGCTACAAGGTTATTCACCAAATAGTACAGTTGCTGGTACACTAGGAACTGACACTATATCTATTAACAGAGGTAAAACTCAAGTTAAAACAGCTTTTAGTTTCACAACAACCGCTGCAACTACAGCTGCTTATAGAGTTTTAAGACAACCAACATCTAATGATGTTTTAGCTTTTATTGAACCAGTAATAGGGTCTGCTCCAATTGATTTACCTGGAGAAAATATATATCCAACCGAAACAGCGAGTGGTCTTACTGGCGCCGTTATGTCTAGTACCGTTACAGTTACAATGGCAGACTCAATAGGAGATCTAGGACTTAAAATTGGTGACAAGGTCATACAGGCGATAGGCCCGTTTTTTGCTAACATAGTTACTGTTGTTGCTATTAGTGGTGGTGGTCTTTCAGCAAACCAATTCACAGCCTCTGAAGCTATATCAGTTGGGAGTGGTGTTAGGTTAGACTTTTACAACCGAATGAATTTTAGTTGGCCTATAACTAAAGCTAATTTAATAAAAGCGGATATGATAGTTTTTCCAAGTACTAATATCACAGCGGATACCGCGGTTGGTGTATACGAAGATACTATAACCCTGTTTGAGGGAACCGTGGAGTCAAAAACAATAATTAAAAATGCAAGACCAGCCATAAGTACGTTTGGTAAAACTCCAACTATAGTAAAAGGATTAATCACAGCCCAGGATGGTGATGTTGTTTTTAATAAACAACAAGCCTTAGCCTTAGCTGGGGATACTTTAAATATTGGTGGTTACGGGGAAGATGAAATACTAAGAGTGTATGGTTGGGAGGTTAGGTTTACAGATTTAGCTATTGCTTTAACTGCACCAACCACAACAACTACCGAGGCGTCTGCTGGTGGAAGCTCTGCAGATATAGAGGTTAACAGTGTAGAGGGTGTTATTAACAACGTTTCTAGAGTTAGTGGCATAGGTATTAATCCATCATTACAAAGTCCACTTATAACAGCTGGCGGTGGAG
>Ga0233412_10001420_pt1 | contig 12454 bp, 10 predicted proteins | sample Na_anoxic_4_MG_FD_180667 | JGI IMG/M metagenome (GOLD analysis project Ga0233412, IMG submission 180667) | Seawater microbial communities from Saanich Inlet, British Columbia, Canada - Na_anoxic_4_MG | ecosystem: Environmental > Aquatic > Marine > Inlet | place: Canada: British Columbia... | reverse complement strand
CGGCGATCCTGGCGGAAATCCAGCGCCAGAACCCGGCGGTGGCCATCCAGGCGGTGAAGCTGCGGGATCATTATTTCGCCGTCCAGCTGGCGAGCATGTGCCGGGCGGCGGGGGGGTTCTGCCTGGAACGCACGGTGACCAAGAAGGAGTCGTTGTACGTCTTGGATCATCAGTGGTCTGCCACCGGGACGTGGTTTCTGCTGCCCCGCAACATCACATATGAGAACGGCAAGATTTGCAAGGCCGAGGGCGACCACTACTTCTTCGAAGACGGCAAGCTGAACGGCCAGGGCAAGGTCATCCACACCAACAGCACCATCTACGAGGGCTGCTTCAAGGACGGCAAGCCGAGCGGCCCGGGCAAGAAGACCTTGGCCAATGGCGACATCCACGAGGGCTGTTTCAAGGACAGCTTGCTGAGCGGCCAGGGCAAGATGACCTTTGCCACCGGCGACATCTACGAGGGCTGTTTCAAGGACAGCAAGCTCGACGGCCCGGGCAAGAAGACCTTGGCCAATGGCGACATCCACGAGGGCTGTTTCAAGGACAGCTTGCTGAGCGGCCAGAGCAAGGTCACCTTCGCCACCGGCACCATCGAGGAGGGCTGCTTCAAGGACAACAAGCTCGACGGCCAGGGCAAGCGGTCCTACGCCACCGGCACCATCGAGGAGGGCTGCTTCAAGGACAACAAGCTCGACGGCCAGGGCAAGCGGTCCTACGCCAACGGCAAGATCTACGAGGGCTGTTTCAAGGACGGCAAGCTGAGCGGCCCGAGCAAGCGGTCGGGGGTGGACGGCCCCACCGGTCCCGGCGGGGGGGGGAAGAGGCAGAAGAGCAGCCAGGTGCAGAAGGTGCACAACTACTATGTCGTCGCCACCGTGTTCTTCAACTCGCTGTGCCCGCTCACTGGCTCGACCCAGAAGAAGGCGCTGGGCAAGGACGGCGTCAACGCCTGGGGCGCCAACAAGGGGGCCCTGAAGGAGTGGTTCGTGGCGAACGACCTGGACCTGACGAAGAAGCTGGAGATGAGCGACATCCGCACCACCATCGCCGAGAAGAACCTGATCAAGGTGTTCGAGGACCACTTCAGCGAGCTGGCCGCCGCCATCAAGGCTGCGAAACCGCCGGCGGCGGTGTGGTGCGAGAAGGTCGTGAGCGCAAGCGACGTAGTCGACCAGCACAGGCTGGCGGCAGAGCTGGCGGGAGAAATGATCGTGATTGATCACTAATTCATAAAACTACGAAGTTACGCAGGTTATCAACTTGTATGGTGAACACATGGAAGGGACGTCTGGTGCAGTGGAAGGCCGCCGTGCACGTTTTGGATCGGCAAAGGATCGACGTCGGCCTCGGTGCTAGGATGTCACCAGGGTATACGGTTGATTCTCGCACCAGTGGTCGATGTCGGCACACGCCGAGTCGACCGGCACATACGCCAGCGCAAACTGGCGGTGGTCCGCACGATCGTATCCATTGGAGCCGCCGTCATGGCGGTAATAAATCTTCCGCAACTCCGGATCGTAACTGACCACCACGCAGTGCCCCATGCCGAGGGACCGGATGGCGAAGTCGACCGCCCGGGACTGGCCCTCGGCCAGGTAGAGCGCTCGCCGGCGGTGCACGTCCTCCAGCTGCAGCAGGATCCAGTCGTTCAGGTACAGCTCGGCGTCGGGGTCCCCCAGCACCGTGTATATCTGCTGCAGGAGCGGCGGCAGCGGCACCTCCGCCAGCAGCTTCTGCACCGCCACCTGCTGCATCCCCACGCTGGCCGGGCCCTCGGGCGAGGGCGAGAAGAAGGGTGCCTGTGTCGAATCGTGCCCGGCGGTGCCCCGGGTACCCGCCGCCACCAGCTGGGCCGCCCGCCGGTACTGCGCCGTCGCCAGCTGCTGCGCCGCCGTCCGCCCTTCCATTGTTCTGTGGACGACCATGCAGTGCCGCAAAAAAATAATCACGTGTCGTCGAGCGCCACCGCTGCGTAGCGGGGACGGGGGCACCACAGGTTGGCAATCATGACGGCTACCAAGGCCAGCCAGATGCAAATGGCCGGCAGCACCCGCTCCCAATCTGCCGGCATGTTGCCAGGGCTGTCGCATCTCCGCCAAAAAAAATCAAACGTTCAAATCCAGAACGGTCACCCTGTCGCCGCTGACACTATGGCGCCGCTGGCACATGTTCAGCGCCATGATAACAACCAGAGCCAGCCACACGAACAACACCGGCGCCAAGCGCTTCCACTCCGCCAGACTCAGCTCCATGTGCCGGGTCCTGGGCCCCGCTCGCAGGCGCAGCCGTCAGGGGGCGCTCTCCAGAGGACGCCATGCAGCCCGACCCGACGCAGGTGCCTCGCTACGCCAACCTGAGCACCTTTGCGAGGCTGCCGCACCAGCCGGAGGGCGAGGTGGACATCGGCATCGTGGGAGTGCCATTTGACGGCGGCTGCACCTACCGCACCGGCGCCCGCTTCGGCCCCAGCGCCATCCGGCAGGCCTCCCGCCTGCTGCGGGCCTACAACCCCGAGCAGGGCGTGTACCCCTTCCGGGACGCCCACGTGGCCGACCTCGGGGACGTGAGCTGCACGCCGTTCTGCAACGCCGAGGCGATGGAGCAGCTGCGGGAGCGGCTGGCGGCGCTCTGCGGCCGCATCCGCCGCATGCCGGTGCTGCTGGGCGGCGACCACACCATCTCCTACCCCATCCTGAAGGCGCTCTCGCAGCGGCGGCACTTTCCGGACGGCATCACGCTTGTGCACTTCGACAGCCACATGGATACGTGGGATGATTATTTCGGCGAGGCGTTCACGCACGGCACTCCTTTCCGCCGGGCCTTTGACGAGGGACTCATCAACACCGCCACCTCGATGCACATTGGGCTGCGGGGCTCCATCAATCATGAGGACGACATTGCTGCTGACCGGGCGCTCGGCTTCCGCACCGTGCGCTGTGCGGAGGTCGAGGAGCTCGGTGTGGCGGGTGTTGTGCGTCGTATCCGTGACCGGGTGCGGGACACGCCGTGCTACCTCAGCATCGACATTGATGTCGTTGATCCGGGCGCCGCCCCCGGCACGGGGACGCCCGAGTGCGGCGGCCTGTCGCCGCTGCAGCTGCTCGCCATGGTGCGGCAGCTGCGGGGCATCCGGCTGGTGGGGGCGGACGTGGTCGAGGTGGCGCCGGCGTATGACGTATCCGAAGTGACCGCCACCCTCGCCGCCACTCTGGCGTACGAGATGATCTGCCTCGGCGTCTCGGACAGCCGCTTGTGACTCAGCACCGCTAGCTCCACCGGGCCAGCTAGGCCGGGTGTGGTATGTTAGTTTGAATCATCGAGCATGATGGGGGTGGGTAAGGAAAGACTTGCGGTGCCTTAGGGAATGTCTTTTTGAAGGTGTCTATATCGTCTTTCCACAGTCCCCACGCTATCTTATTGTATCCCGGTGATTTCAGTGTCACGTTATGACCGTTTGTGATGTTTCCTGTCTTGCCCCACCACTCCACCATGCTTGTGATATTCATTGTGCATGGATCAGGGCATGTGCCGCCTGCCGCTGTACTTTTCATCCAGGCAGGATTTGCCGAGACGGCATCTGTTTCAGTTTGAGTAAATCCATAGTTTGGTGAAGGGGGCTCATAGTACAACTGAGGCACGAGGAAGTCGATGGTCGACCAATCAATGCCCGTCATATCGACAGCTATTTCAGGAGCCCCTGCTCCGCATACTCTTACGCTTGGATGGCAGGCAGGACCCATTTGTAACGTTGTTACCGAGACAATCAAGTGTAAATCTTTATATGCCTTAGTCATAGCATTGAATGCTTTAGCATCAAATGTACCATCATGGTATTCGAAATCAAACATGATGCCTTTCCATCCGGCTTTTTGGGTGGCTGGTGCTAGACCAGCCAATTTATTGAATAGGTCAGCGCTCCATAATATGTCGCCCCCGCCTTGGCACATGTATTGATTCGGCGCAATCGGGGCGTTCGCCAGCTGTGCCAGCTGGACGTCCCGGCGCACCCGATTCCAGCCGTATCCGCCGCCCACGGCGGCGATGATGATGATGATGATCAGGATGATCACCACTGCGGCGATGGCTGCGGTGGCGCCGGACGATCCGCCCCGACCGCAGCTGCGAGGGCAACCGCAGCTGCGGGAGGGACTGAGTTCGGCGAGTGTGACAGTGTGTATGCATCGAACAGTCTTCCGACAGGTTGCTATTGGCACGAGTCGTGGGAGAAAGAACACACACCGCTACCGGGTTCTCCTCCATCCTATGCATGCTTTGCACGAGTCGTGGGAGAAAGAACACACACCGCTACCGGGTTCTCCTCCATCCTATGCATGCTTTGCACCGTAGAGGGACGAGTGCGTGCAGATGGACCTTTCCTGTACAGGGGAAACATGAGATGGATAACTGGGCACTATTATAAAGCTGTGATTGTATGGGACTTTTTTTGCAGCTCGGCGTGGTGGGACCCCGCTTTTTTTTAGGTGCGGCGGCCCGCCGGGGCAGACACAATGACGTGGGTGGTGGCGGTGGTGGCGGCGTGCTCGGTGCTGGCCAGCGGCATAGCGACCCGGCACGTGCGCCGGCACCTGCTGCACGGCTCAGATGCGGTGCCGGTGCTGATGATGGTGCCCGTGTACAGCGCCGAGGCGCTAATGGCGGTGGCGTGCCCTCCGTGGGCACCGCTGCTGGAGGCGCTGCGCTCGGCCTACGAAGCCTATGTGCTGTACGCCTTTTTGCGCATGATGGTGCGGCGACTGCACACTGGCCTGCCGGGGGTGCCGCACGTCTGGCCGGTGAGCCGGGTGCTCCGCTCGTGGGAGGGTGACCGCTTCCTCTGCCGGTGCGTGCGGGGCACGCTGCAGTACTCGCTGCTGATGGCGCCGGCGGCGGTGGCGACGCTGGCGTGCTGGGGGGCGAATGTGTACGAGAAGCCCTCGCACTTCAGCCCCCGGGCCGCCTACCCCTGGCTGGCGCTGGTGCGCAACGCCTCGCAGCTGCTGGCCATGTACAGCCTGCTGCTCTTCTACCGGGCCGCCCGGGCGCCGCTGCGGCCCTTCCGGCCGCTGGGCAAGTTCGCCGCCCTCAAGGGCATCGTCTTCTTCACCTTCTGGCAGGGCGTGCTCGTCACCTACCTCGGCTGGCGTGGCGCCCTGCCCGCCGGGCTGGCGGCGGCGCCGGCGCAGCGGGCCTCGGCGCTCAAGCACCTGCTCATCGCCGTCGAGATGGTGGGCTTTGCGCTCCAGCACCGCTGCGTCTTCCCGCTGAGCGACTTCCCGGTGACGGCGGTCTTCCACCTGCAGAGCGACGGCATGACAGTGCGCTCGCTCTGGGACGGCATGTGGTCGCCCGAGTACGGCGAGCTGTGACGGTGTTTATTACAGCGCCTCGACGTCCGCCATGCTGCTGATCATGCGCACCGGGTACTGCCGGCAGATCCTCGGGTTGTCCTCGTTATAGAACAGGTAGTACACGCTGATCAGCTCCGCCGGCGGGTGGGCCCGCAGCCAGCGGTGCAGCGCCACGTAGATCGCCAGCCGCTCCTGGCGGCTCCGGACCTTGGCATGCCCCGCCGGCGGCGTGTACTGGTCCGGGTTCCAGCGCAGCACCACCATCTTCTGCCCGCAGATGCTCTCCTCGTCGTAAATCTCACTGAGCCGCTGCTCCTCGCAGCTGTAGTTGCCGTTGTGGCCGGCGTGCTGGCGCTCGTCGCACTCGCCCAGCAGCCAGAACTCCGGGTACAGGTAGGTCTTGTCCGGCCGCTTGAGCGAGCAGCCGCCCATGCTGCGCAGCGACTTGTCGCTGCCCTGCAGGTACGGCAGCGTCCCCAGCTGCTCGTCCAGGTGCTGGCTCCACTGCAGCTCGATGCGGCTCTCCTTGCCGGTCTTCTTGTTGAAGCACTTGCGGCAGATCCGCACCTGCCCCCCTAGCCCGGCGTCATCGTACGGGATGGAGGAGTTGCGGTTCTGGAAGCAGTACGTGCACTTGTGCCGGCCAATGTCGTGGACGTTCTCCAAGTGCGTCTTGAGGTTGCAAGCCTGCTTGAACTTCTGTTCGCAACAAGTGCAGGGGTGCCACTTCACGCCGATATCATGGACGTCCGCCAAGTGCGTCTTCAGGTGGCCCGCCTCCTTGAACTTCTCCTTGCAATGGGTGCAGGGGTGCCACGTCACGCCGATATCATGTACGTACGCCAAGTGCGTCTTGAGGTTGCAAGCCTGCTTGAACTTCTGTTCGCAACAAGTGCAGGGGTGCCACTTCACGCCGATATCATGTACGTTCGCCAAGTGCGTCTTGAGCGTGCCCGCCTCCTTGAACTTCTCCTTGCAATGGGTGCAGGGATGCCACGTCACGTCGATATCGTGGACGTTCGCCAAGTGCGTCTTGAGGTTGCTCTGCTGCTTGAACTTCTTCTCGCAATGGGTGCAGGGGTGCCACGTCACGTCAATATCGTGGACGTCCGCCAAGTGCTTCTTGAGGTGCTGTTTCGTCTTGGACTTCTTCTCGCAATGGGTGCAGTGCGGGGCCTCGACCTTGGTGCGCAGCGGCCGCCGGGTGGCGTGCTTCGGCGGCGCCTTCGTAGTCTTGCCCATCGGCGGTGCGTGCCGTTCGGGTGCCAGCCCGCCGCACCCCACCAGGCGCAGCAGACTGTGAACCGTCCTTGCGCCTGCGGCACCGGCCGGTGCGGGCGGCCTGCTCACTTACTTTCTTTCTTCTTGTGGCATGGCGGCCCGCAGCAAGCGCCCGGCCATTCGTGCCGCAGAAGGACGCCTCACCGCCCTGCCGGACGTCTTGCTGGCGGCGGTCTACCGGCACCTGCCCGTTCGGGCGCTGGGCCGGCTGCGGGCGGCCGGCCGGAGCACGCAGGTGCGGGCGGCGCTGGCGCTGCTGTGGGAACAACCCACCGGCGACGAGGATTGGCTGGATGTGCACGCATGGGGGGTGCGGGGACCGCAAGATGCCGGCATGGTGGCGGCGGGCTGGTACCTGCTCCTGCTGGATCAGAACGGCTACATGCGGCGCAGCGCCGCTGACCTGGCGGTGCTGGTGCAGCCCTGGGGCTCGCTCGGGTTGGACACGATAAACCGGATGTCGCCAGCGTGCAGGGCCTCGGCGGGGCTGGCCGGGGTGCCTCGGGAGGTCTTCCCCCGGCTGCCGGGGCCCCGCATGCGGCAGGTGACGGCGCTGGACCGCCGGTGGCTGATGCTGGACGTGCGGGGTGGCGTCTGGAGCTGCTGGCCGGAAGACGGCGCTCCGGTGCCGGTGGAGGGCATGCCCACCGCCGTGCGGTCGCTGTCGGCTTCTCTCACGCACTGCCTGCTGCTCACCGCCAGGGGCGAGGTGTTCACCTGCGGCCACGATCTTCGTCCGGAGCGGGTGTCGTGCCTGCCGCCGGTGCGGCAGGTGGCGGCCGGCGTGGCGGTCTCCTTCTTCCTCGATCGCAGGGGCCAGGTGTGGTCCTGCGGCAGCAACCAGAGCGGGCAGCTGCTGCGGCCCGAGACCGTGGTGGTGTTCAAGGTGCCGCTCCGGGTGCCGCTCCCGATTCGCTCGCCGGTGGTGCAGCTGGCCGCCGCCGCCGGCAACGTGGCCACAGTGCACGCTGACGGCACCCTCTGCTGCGGTGGGCGGCACTCGGTGCCGCCTGCCATGCTCTTTATGGCGGTCTGCTCGACAGGGGTCGCCAGTGTGGCGGTTACGAGCCAGCATACCGTTGTGCAAAAAACCAATGGCTCGGTCTGGACCGCCGGCTCGGGGCCCGCCGACGGAAAGCTGTGCACCACGCTGCAGGAGTACAGCTTGGCGCACAACCCGGATGTGGGGTACTACAAGGTCGGCGCCCCCCCGGTGCAGCAGGTGCTCGCTTGCACCCTGTGCCCCGGCAGTGCCCTGACGCTGCTCCGGCGGCCGAGCGGGGCCGAGCTGTGGGGAGGCAGCGTGCGGGGCGCTGCGGTGCCGGTATGAATGAATGTGGATCAATAGACACAAACTTGCTTGGGACATGGTTGGAGAGCTTGACTTTCTCTTGAAATTCGGAAAACCTATCTAGGGGCATGCTCGTCAAGCTGACGCAGCGCCGCCGCCGCCACGGGCGCTGGAGCGGCTCTCCGCAGGCAAGCCCGCACACCTTCTGTCCATCCTACATAAAGCTCCGCCGCCGCTGCCGCACCGCCTCGGCTCACTATCACCGCCAAGAACGCCAGCGCCTGGTAGGAGGCGTAGCACGTCTTGAGGGCGGCCGGCTCGGCCAGCATGCGCTCGGTCCAGTAGAGTGCCGCCGCCTGCGGCCCCGCCATGGCGAGGGCGGCGGGGTCCGCCAGCAGCAGAGGGGCGCTCGCCGCCTCCTCGGCGGTCAGCTCTTCCGGCTCCACTGCTGCTGCTTCCTCGCCGGAGGTTGTCGTCGGTGGCGGCGGCGGCGGGGTGGTGGGCGGCGCCGCTTGCCGCTGCAGGAAGCGCAGCCGGCGGCGGCACTCCTGCTGGGTGTGCCGCCCGCCGAGCGCCGCCAGCGTCTCGCTCCAGGGCTCGCTCGGCCGGCGATCCCGCAGGGTACGGTCTTCCTTCTCGGTCCAGGTGCAGATGGCACTGCGCCGCACCCGGCGGGTCTCGCCGGTGAGAGCATCGTACACTAGCATGGCGGCGGTGGGGGACTGCACGTCATCACCCTCGCAAAAAAAAGGGGAAGAAAGAGTCGCCTCAGTCTCGCAGGCGGTCGACGTGCGCCGAGGTCAGGTTGCGAGCCCCGCCGGCCTCGAGGATGACGTTGTCCTCCACCCGCACCCCGCCCGCCGGCAGCGAGAGCAAGGCGGCCTGCTCCGTGTTGACATAGACGCCCAGCTCGAGCGCCAGCGCCGCCCCGACCTGCAACTTCTCGTCGCCACATTTATCGTGACAGTCGAGGCCGAGGTGGTGGCCGCAGCTGTGCGGCATGAGCTGCGGCAGCTTCTGGGGCGGCAAGCCGGCGGCCTGCAGCGCCTGCGCCATCTGGCGCCGGCCCTCCGCCTCCACCTCCGCCCACATCTGGCCGGGCCTGAGGCTGGCGATGAGGCGGCGCAGGGCGGAGCGCACGTGGCCGTGCACTGTCTTCCAGCGCTCGGCGCACCCCACCGTGACGGTGATGTCGGCGCAGTAGCCGCAGCAGCGGGTGCCGACGTCCAGGATGACCGGGCGGCCGGGCTCGATGACGCTCTCGCCCGGCACGTGATGCAGGGTGGCGGCGTGGGCGCCACTGGCAACAATGGGTGGAAACGACATCTCGCCGCCGCCGCCGCAGGTGCAGTAGTAGCGGAAGGCCTGGGCGAGCGCCGCTTCGGTCACCGCCGTGCCCCGCCGCCAGCGCTTCCGCAGGTGCCGGACGGTGCGCTGCAGCGCCTGTCCAGTGATCGTGCACGCTTGACTGATACACTCCTGCTCCTCCGTCGTCTTGACCGAGCGGCAGAGCGGGAAGGCGCTGCCGGGCAGCGGGGTCGCCGAGTCGATCCACGGGGACAGATCGGTGGTGCCGTCGCTGCCGGTGCGCAGGTAGTGCACCGGCCAGCCGGCCGGGAGCTGGAGCTTGTCGACCACGTCGCCGTCGAAGGCGGTGGGCGTGCAGCCATCAAAGATGCGCTGCGAGGGTGAGCACGGAATGAGCAGCTGGGCGCTCACCGTAGTGGGGGTCTGGCAATGCAGCGCACAGACTGCATCGTAAAACGGAACGCCGCTGCCGGCGACGTACATGAAGGGGCTGGGCTGCACCACCGGGAAGACGTCTTCGCCGGTGGGATACTGCGTGCGCCGCCGGGCGCCGGGCACCAGCAGGACGCAGGGGCAGCCCAGCTCATCCGCCAGGTGCCGGAGCAGGGCGGTGCGGCAGCTGCGGACCGGATCCATCGTTTATTGAAAGGTATAAAATGTTCAACATGTGCCGTCGCAGGGTGTGCAGCAGGTCAGGTTGGGGTCGCAGTGGATCATCTTCCCCCCGACCGTCATATCTTCCTGCTTGCCCGTGATGCACACCACCTCGGCCAGCTTGTCCTTGACCATCGCCAGCTTGTACGACGTGATGCATAGCTCGTTTAGACAAATGCTGGCAAACGAACACTTGCCGATGCGAATCTTGAGCGTGGCGGGCTGCGCCAGGCCGCTGGCCTTGTACAGCAGCTGCAGGGCGGTGTGGCACTCGGTGTTGCACTCGATGCTGTCCGGCAGCTGCCGGTACATCTGGATCTCCAGGTGCGGGTCCTTGCAGTCGCACTTCTCGCTGCAGAGGATGGCGTCGCCGCAGATGACGCCGTCCAGGCACAGGTGGTGCACGGTTCCCTCGGCGTCGGTGTAGGTGAGGGTGTAATCATCGTCTGACTCGCAGCAAGTATCCGTCCCTCCTTCGATGGTGAAACTCTTGAGGTTGGTGCACTCGGTTGAGGGGGGCGGGCACGGCGGGCACGGGCACGGCATGCACGGTGCTGGGCATGGCATGCACGGTGCTGGGCACGGTGCTGGGAACGGTGCTGGGCACGGTGCTGGGCACAGTGCTGGGCACAGTGCTGGGCACAGTGCTGGGCATGGGGCGGGGCATGGCGCCGGGGCGGGGCACGGGCAGCCTTGCTTGTCCCGGATCATGTTCTTGATCTGGGCCATGGAGCATGAAATTTGCTGCTCAAGCTGCGCAAGGTCGGAGGAAGGGGGGGGTTCGTAACAGCATGGATTTGCTTTCTTGTAGTTACACGGGGCTGCCAACAATACCATAGCGTTTTCACCTGGGTCGCACAAAAAAAACGCCCGCCAAGCGCATCTTGCCGTCACATGACTCCACCAGGACAGTCAGGGCGGGATCCAGAACGGGGGGAAGCGGTGGCAGTCTCGCTTGCAGGACAGCGGCGGCAGCGGGTGCGGGTGCGGGTGCGGCACCGGCGGCGGCGGGCAGCGCCACGGCGAGGTGTACTTGGCGTGCAGGGTGTGGTTAAAACGGGGAGGGCGGGGCATGTCATCTGTTGGCCAGAAAATAACGAACTTCACGCCGGCTTTTTGTCGCACGTCGCAGTGTACTCATTGTACATATAGCCTGGTCCACATCCCGTGCAGGTGGTATAATATGGCATAGTTGGGGCAAACTTAATGTTCTCTGCGGGGCAGTTCTTGATATTCTTGAGACAAATGCCCGAATCACCTGTCGGAGCGTAAGTATGTGGGATCGAAGGAGGTAGGGGGTGCAGGCTCGAGCCATCAGTACACCGTCCGCCATCACTACTGGTGTAGTTCCACAGCCCCGGCCCTTCCCCATCAGCCCATATTGGTAAATCCATCCCGAGCCAATCAGGCCTGCATTGTCCGTTGTATGGGGAGCGCCCGTCCAGGCACTGATCGCACTGCATGCCCGAGATGGTCATGGACTGGTGGCAGCATCCGGGAATCTTCGGGTAGCAGTGCGAGCCGCAGTAATCGGGGTGGTTGTCGTGGCAATTGGGCTCCTTAGGATCGCACAGGAAGCTGTCGCCTCGCTCAGGCAGCTCGCAGTGGTGGAGCTCCAGGTTTTGCCTCCCGGCGTCGCAGACATCTCTAGGATAAGATATGCCATCATGGCTGCCCGGGCACCACCCCGATATGAGATCACCCTTAATTCCTGCATGCCCAGATACCACTTTGCAACTGCAGCTTTCCACCTGGCAGAATCTCCAGCTGTCTTTTATGCACTGATTCATGGGGCGTAAGGTGCTATATTGCTGTTTCTCTTGGTCTGTGCACGTAAAGCTCAGACCGGTTGTGTTATAATCGATACCGGTTGTGCTGTCTCCGTTACACGGGAAGATGTTCGGGGCGGGGGTGCCATCTTTGCAAAAAGGTGGTTGGTCGGGGTTGTACACACTATTGGTCGGACAATCCGGGCCGGCGCAAACATACGTCTTATCTGCGCATCTATACTGTTTGCCGCAGTTATTAGCGTAGCTGCACGGTCCATCCGGTGGAGGCGTGCTGGATGGACGAGGAATTGCATCCCCCGCATCGCATGTATAACTGAGGCGCTGTGGCGCAAACCCATCTATACCGTCTGGGCAAGTGTACAACTGTTTCCCAGGATTGGCGATGCAGAAATATTCGGAATCATCGATAGCGCTGTCTCCGCCCGATTGCCAATATGTCTTATCTTTGAACTTGCCCTTTGTACAAGTGTATTCATTTGGTTTGCTGGTTGGATCAGTACACGTGTAGGATTGGCCGCCTTGATAGTCGTCGTACTTTTGCAACTGGCATTTCTCCAGAACGTACCCTTCTTCGCACCCCGTGCAATGTACCCATGGTCCGCTCGGTGTTGTATCGCCAGGTATCGGTTTCTCACCAGGTATCGGAGCGCTGGTGGCATTGCATTTGGACGGCATGTCAATGGAGCTTGAGTTGGAGTATGTCACCAAAAGACTATCGCCAGGGGCGGGCTTGTCGGGAGCATATGCATAATTATAGCTTGCATAATGATTGTAATTTT
>Ga0233412_10001418_pt1 | contig 12486 bp, 6 predicted proteins | sample Na_anoxic_4_MG_FD_180667 | JGI IMG/M metagenome (GOLD analysis project Ga0233412, IMG submission 180667) | Seawater microbial communities from Saanich Inlet, British Columbia, Canada - Na_anoxic_4_MG | ecosystem: Environmental > Aquatic > Marine > Inlet | place: Canada: British Columbia... | reverse complement strand
GTCCCGACGTTGGCCTTGCTGTACTCCGCGACGCGCGATTCGAACTGGGCATTGATAAAAGTGTTAGTTAATGGATTTGTTAAATAGAAGGAGTGAAGATTGACTTACAAAGTTAGTTTTCGTCTGCATGCTGATGAGCGACATCCATGGGAACGGATTTGGCGTTTTAAAGTGTTTGACAAACCCGAGCATGACGAGCAAGTAATCGGCGACAAATTCAATGTACTCGCACATTGACTCCGCGTTCATTCCCAGAAGGTTTACTGGGAGAGACTCCGTACAGAAGCGCTGTTCAATTTCAACAGCGTCCTTGATAATTGTTAGGACTCTCTCGTAAGACGGTGGCCGTTCCAACTTTTTGAAGAGTAAGGCCGCAAACTGAGTGTGCAAAGATTCATCCTTTGATATTAATGAATTCGAGAAAGTTAGCCCCGGCATGAGGCCGCGCTTCTTGAGCCAGAATATGCTTGCAAAGGACGACGAGAAGAAGAGGCCCTCGCAGGCGGCAAAGGCGACCAACCTTTCCCCGAACGTGGCGGAGTCTCTGGCGGTATAGTCGAGGCACCACTGCGCCTTTTCTCGAATGGCCGGAAAGGTCTCGATGGCATGAAACAAGCGTTGGCGCTCTCGCTTGTCCTTTACGTACGTCTGAATCAACAATGAATAGGTTTCGGAGTGTATGTTCTCGATGGCTATCTGGAAGCCATAAAAACAGCGAACCTCTGGGATCTGGATTTCTGTGCTAAAATTCAGCAACAGGTTCTCGTTCACAATGCCGTCGGAGGCTGCAAAAAAGGCAAGGGTATACTTGATAAAGAACCGTTCGTTGTCCGTGAGCCGAGCCCAGTCTGTCTTGTCTTGACTTAGATCGATTTCCTCGCTTGTCCAGAAGCTCGCGAGGGCCTTCTTGTACATGTCCCATATATCGTCATGCTGTATCGGGAAGAGTACGAACCTGTTCTCCTGTTCAGCAAGAATTGGTTCTACGAAAGTTGGTTCTTCTTCTTTCTCTTGTTTTGTTGCTTCTTTTGCTTCTACCGCAGTAATAGAGTTAGGGGAGTTACTCTTTTGGTACGGCAGGAGGGACTTAGTAGGTTTAATGCTGTGTACATGTTTAAAGATTTCCATCTGACAAATTGACCGGGCTGAGTTTTTGAGAGTTGGGAGGTATATAGATTATTAATTGGTTTCACTTGAGAAAAATCCGTATTTTCTTTTTTTTTTATTTTATTTCTACTTCAATGCTATCAAAATGTTCTATACTACAAGGAAAACTAAGCATCAACGCCAATTTGGTGGCAGACCTGTGCTGTGCCACCGTGTTCCTAGGAATGTACAACAAGTCACCTGTTGCAATGCTGTCAGAGTGATATGTTTGGCTGAACAGATCTATGGTACCAGTATAAGAGAGCAGTAGTCTCCACTCTGTTACTCCAGACGATTGAAAATAGCATGTGTCTTCTTCTATGAATAACGGAGGAGGTTCGACTTCTCCTTTAGCAACACTTAAGTACAGCTCTTCTTTTTTTTCTGAGAACAAAGGGTGTTTAATTTTCGATAAAAAATCCTTACATAGTTTTTTTCGGTGTATACCATAACAATCTCTACCACATGGCAATAATGCATCTTTTAAGGTTGCCGTTTCGCCTGTCATCGAAGGAACCCGTGCCAGGGTAAATTTCTCAGACTGGCAGAGAGAAAATATTTTCGTAGTCGCATTTTTAAAATGAGTGGTAGTGCTTGTCAAGACTACTGCTCTCTTCCTGTAATATTTTCGATTAAAGTAGTCCTTGTCAAACTTTTCCAGTCTTTGTATCGTAGTTCTGGCCGATTTGCCGTATACTACTGTTAGGCAACATAATGCACTGACAAGGGTACTGGCACGGCGATGCATCAAAAAAACTTCTATACTATTCCCATGCTGTTCTCTTATAGTAGTATTTTTTTTCTAGGTCCTAGAGAATCCTACAATGATGATCGGATGACTTCTCTTTTTTTTTACAATAGATACAGCATTAAAACGACAAATTGAGGGAAACGAGGATTCTTTTAATTTATTACGGTCAAGTAAAAATAAATACGGGGGGTGTGACTTAGAATTCAGACACCAAAATTGAACGCATAGTTAAAAAAACAAAGAATAACTAAAAAGAAAGCAAAACCACTCTTTATATTTGAAACTATATACATTTTGTCCAGAAGTTTATTAAATGTCTGGGCCATTACCAAATTTTACGGGATCTGACCGTCTCCAAAGGGGGACGGCCAACCACACTGACACGGCCAAGTTACTGGCTGACAAGAACTTGCTGTGGCTGTCAGAGCACTGTTCACCCTCTGATGTGTACGAGTTCAATCCTGACGCTACAGATGATGAGAAAATGAAAATGGAATCGTTTTCTGCTGGAGAAAGGAACGACGGTTTTTCAGGTGACAAAATTTATACTTTGCGTGGTAAACGACCTATTAAGGAGCATACACCTACCAGCGAAAAGGTCGAGACGCATGGCGTTGGCAATTCGAAGATGACAACAGATTTTACTGTGTACCTTCTAGGGTTGGGAATTGCAGAAGCCCTTTTTAACTTTGCTAACAAGACTTTTCCGGTGGATCCTGCCACTGTGACTGGTGAAAATGCAGCTCCCGAAAAGAACTTTCGTTGTGTAAGACACCGAAATCGTGTCTGTTATTGTCCACAGACAACTGATACTACGGGGTTGGAATCTGATGACGAGGACGGCGAAATAGAAGGTATCATTGCACAATGCGTTCGTTTGGATCAGCCTTTACCAAAGAACACGCGTTGTCCGCACAACAAGGAACACCACGAGAACGGGTGTTATTGTTTGCCAACGAACGAGATAACACAGGTCATTGATAACGTGAATGCGTTCAACAATATGGCTGTGGCTGCTCAAATTACTGCTTTGGAAGGGTTAGAAGGCCTTACATTTGAGCGTGAAGAGGTGAGTGGAGATCCGAAGGTAATTCTTGAGTGGATTACTGGGAAAGGCGAGACGCCCACCGATTTTCGTTTTATCTTTATTATTCCCCCGGGGTCAGCAATGAATTTTGGAAGTATTGTCCAAGAAATGATAAACGATTTTGCTAGCAAAAAGAGGAAGACTACAAAGAGTCCGACGTTTTACCAGAAGCATGAATCCCTTTGTTCCCAACAGAAATTTTTAAATTTAATCGGATCAGTGATGTGGAATAGATACGATCAATTTACAAACCGATCGCTGCATAAACAGCACCCGGATATTTGCAAATCCGAAGATAAATTTGTAGAAGGCGTCAATTCTATTTTGAATTTTCGGGACGATATGCAAGTTATGTTAGGGTCCACTTCGAGTGTTACAGGGCGAAACATGAATTGGAAACCATTATTACACAAAAACGCCGACGACGATTGCTTTCGGCTCGAGTCGTATTTTCGCAATGGTAAATTCTGCCCAACCCTTCAAAGACAACGTAATATGATCTTTTTAACGAGTGATTTGGTTGAAAAGAAGAATGGTAATTTCGCGTTTCTGCGAAAGTACAACCTGTGGCATTTGAGAGAGCATCTGGCTTACTACAAGAAACGGCACGAATTTGAGCACGGTTCGTACAAGGCAACACCAACTCCAAGCTTAATGCAAGGCCCAGCGAATGCAAACGTATACAACCCTACACAAACTTCGGACGAAATTTCTAAAAGTTCGATCGATGATTTGGACTTAACCCTAGATCAAAAAAACGACTTGACAGCATCGATCAAAGAGTGGAAGGAAGGAATGATCGGTGCCGCGCTAAATATGATGTGGGTTTCTATGCTCTTTGTCCTGTCCGTGTTAAGCCAAGATTACAGTAAAGTAAAAACGAACAAGGAACGAAGGGAATTGTACAAGAATCACATTTCAAATTCTTGTCGATCACTACAGAAATATTCTAAACGGGACGATCTCATGTCCACGACAAAATCGGCATTTGATCATGTACTGGTCTTGTCCCATCGCAGCTCCAACCACGAGAATATTGAAACACCTTGGAATCCCCTCTGTATAGGTTTTCGGAAATTTCCTGCCCCAAACATAGGAGTTCTTGGCATGTTTGTTGCCGAATTATTTCATGTCGCTGAAACTTTGTTTTACGTTAGCGCTCACACTGGAATACTGATCTTCTGTTACGTCTGTACAGCTGATGGGTTCTGTTCAAGACTGAATAAGAACAACTGGATATTTTATGGGTCGCCAGATGGAGGAAAGTCGTTTACAAGCAACCAATGCAAAGATTTGATGCTCATAGCGGGCACAGTCTTGTTAACTACGCATCAAAGTGACCGCGCGTTGGACGATAAGTCTCAGTTTGATTGTCGTGTTATACGAGATGAGGGTGATCCTGAGTTGACCTCAAATGATCCCAAGTTCCAGAAAAAAAGAGACGAGTTCAAAGCTCGTACGTCGTCTGGTCAGTCAACTACTCTCAAAAAGTGTCAGGTGATAGATCCATTGACAGACATAAAAGTCTGGAAAACAATGCAAATAATCGCTTTAATTTCCGTCCAGCAAGGCATGTGTACAAATGACACCGAGTTATTACACGGAAAGGGGGATACGGCTGTCATGTCAAGGTTTGCTGTTACCGAGATACCCATAGCAAAACGACTAAAAGGTCGCAGGGGGGTAAGCGATATGAACAGTGCGAAACAGCAGCAAAGCATGTCGAAACAAAGACGAGCGAATCAATATTCTGGTCAGTATCAATATTTTGATTCGTTGCGATTTTTGATTTACAAGACAATGAATCTAGGGATTTTAATTCAACCAGAGAAAAATGTATTTGATATGATTTTAAACGAACTGAAAGCCTACTTAAAAAAAATGGGCGTCTCTGTTGCATCTAGAACAGAGGACCGAATGTACGGAAAAGCAGTTTCATTTATGATCCTGAGAATCCTGTCGGCTTTGTTTTTATTCCCGGAAGAAGACAGCAAGTTAGTCATTGGAGGTGTCCCATTTACAGACGAGGATCACTGGAAACTGCCGGATTCTGATTTTTTAAAATTAAGAGTACACCCAGAAGACTTGAAGAAAATCCTTGATAATGTTTTCCAGAAAGACCATTTTGAAGATATTCGATTTGTGGATCCCAACGGCATTACAAAAGCGACATATTACGTGGATGTGGGTGCGGAGAAAGCGTTTGACAAGGACAGAAACCCAAAATTAAAGCTAAGGACTATGCAAGAATCTAACTCTGGGACATGGAATTTTTACTGTCCAAAGAGCTGCGTTGGAAAGTTTTACAAACAATGGGTTAGTATTCACCACAATAATTTCGAAGAGTTTGTTCAAACCATAAGCCCAATGATGGTGATTTCGTTTGAGGACACGTTGGCAGCAATGTGGCTGACAAGAGATGAAATTGTACCCGACAGACAGATAATGGTTGAGAATTTGTTTCTCGATTTAGCAAACGACGTTTTGAAGAAAGAAAGATTGCGAAATTCGGATGATGAGAAGAAACGAAACAAGGAATTTCTCCAGTACAAAACAAACGCTGATCAAGATTCGGAACAAAGAACCAACTACACCTTTCTACTGCTAGGTCCCTTGAAAGAAGTTGTCGCGCAATTGCAGACCAATAAAAACTCGAAACAACGTGGATTTCCAGAGGGAACTGACATTTATCTCGATAAAAAATGCATTCGACATCAACTTCTGGCTCTGAGGAATGTCAAAGATCAGCAAGGCTATCAATACCTTGGTCCTTCTCGTGTAACTGATAAAACACGGACAAACGAAGCCGAAGCCTTTTTTGGACATGTAATGTTAAAGTCCGGGGAAATCCCGGCTTGGAATGTAGTTGCTCGAAACGGTCAAAAGAAACAATCATTTACTGAGGCAGCAAAGAGCTGGAAAGATTCTGCGGGAAAAGATCGCGCTGTCCCAAAAACATTTTCACGTGCCACGCAGAACGACAAAAATGATCTTGCAAAGGCGATGTATGCTAAAAAACAACGTCAATATCCCGAAGGTCACTTATCGGATGGGCTTGTAAAACAAGTTGTTGCAACAGACAACAAACAACCAGAATTGATTGTCACAGAAGTGAATGGTAAAGTGAGAGATACATCGCTGGTATACGTTAATGTAAACAAAATTGAACAAGCATGGAAAAGTGGTAAAGTACACGAAATGCTCGAAGATAGTCATCCGTTTATTAAATTTTTCAAAACTCTTGGTTACAAGCACGACGGAATTAAAATTTCTAAAGAAACTGCACAGAAATTAATTAAAGAAAAAGAAGACTTATTCGAAGAAATGAAGCGCCAAAATCCAGAGCAGGAGGCAGCGTACCGAAAGGTCTTAGAAGCGGACAGAAAACGTATAAATGGCCTTATTACCGAGAACGAATGGGAGCAGGGCCTCACTACACTGCTTCCATCGGGCTTCGTGGGAACCTCCCGTTGCGAGAAGGGAAAACCTCAGTTGAGACTAAGCCAACCTTGCATTTCTCTTTCCGTAGAAACTGAGCACAGCGAAAGAGATCTTTTCACTGAGAACGCGAATGTCCCAAGCCGTCATGCTGCGAATATCATAGGAATTAATGAAGCCGATACAAAGAAGGAAACACATGATGTAAGACTGCCCATCAATGCACAAGCTTACTGCAAGCATCTCAAAAAACTATGCTATTTTCCTGACGCTGTTTCTGAAAACGATTTTCCACAGCTTTATAATTATAAAGTTCGACCGACAAATGGCGCACCTTCGTTCTACCCGTTCCGATGGGCGTGTCCAGACGAAATAAACCGAAGCATCCATCGCAATTACCTGAAGAAGAACGGCGAGTATGAATTTAAGAACCACTATCCCCACAACGCAGTATGGGAAGAAGAGAAAATGTATACGTGCAAGAGAATTGTCAAAGAGGATGGTAGCATAGTTTGGGTGCCGTACAACAGCGAGCGCATGTTGAATCCAGAAGGCAACCAACTGGATCAAAATATATTGAGTCAGCTTTCTCAAGACTTTGAAGGAACAATGTATTGTGTAGAAGACGTGCAAGAACAACGAGCACAAGAAGAGTCCTTGGCGCGACATGCGGCGCAACTGAATTTACAAACGGTCGAGCAGACGGTAGACACTACCACAGAAATCATTGATGTAGACCAAGAAGGGGAACAACGAGCGAACAAACGGCCCTACGTTGCGTCGTACAATGACACACACATGCTTCCTGAGGAACAAGAGTTTGCAAATTACAGGGCAGAAGTAGCAGAAGCTTACAATAACATCCACAGGGCTGAGAACGATCCAGTGGTACCGATGGACGGAAATTCAGGTTTCTATTCCGGCGAAGACAATTCTTGGGAGAGCCACGAAGTGCGAGCAAGACAGTCGGATTTCGTGAGTAAAGGAAAACAGCGCTGTAGGCTGGTTGACGATGAGGCGGGTGAAGACTAGGAAGGCGAAATGAAAGGCGACTAGAAAAAAGGTGTATAATTCAAATAAACCCTTAGTAAAAATATAGAATGATTTCTTCGGCATTTAAACGGTATTTTAACGAAGATTATAAAAAAAATCCAATTATTGGTAACCTGCAATATAAAGCAGCGGGTGTGACTTCTCCTACTCTACTCGCCTCTTCTTGTCCTTACATCGGCTCTGTGAACCATGCTAAAATTTTCGATTACCACAAAGAGCTGGAAAGAAGGAAAAAAAAGGAAGAGAGGCGGGTTAAGTGCATTTTTATTGAGCTTTCCCAAAACAAAAATGATTGGGTCACGGTTTCCACTTCTTTTGTACACCACGATTAGTGCTTGAAACCGTTTTGACATTTACTTGTTCTGGACTGCTATCGTACCCCTTTCCTTCCTCTTCGGAATCCTCTGCATCTGGGGATGGCTCTGGGGAGTCCTCTGCCTCGCCCGTCTGTGTACTGTCTGTGCTTCCCGTGCGCTCTCTAGGCGTCTTTTTGTTTCCCCACAACGGAGTTTTAGGTCTTGGTTGGTCCACTTGGATGCTGAACTTGCAGCCCATCGTCAACATTACAGAGAAAGGAACTTTAGAATATAGTGTTTTTAATGAAATGCGGTACCCATCGTTAGACGAATGTTGGGACATTGTAGCCGCTCATCTCTCAAAAAAAGGCGTAAGTGAGCAGAGCATCAGTAGCTTTAATCATTTTATTCAACAGAGTTTCCCAAGGGCTATTTACCGGGTATTTCAACTTGAAACTCTTCTCGGCGTAGACCTGTCAACAAAATTTAGTGCAAAAATTGTGAACGTAGTGCAGAAGAAACCAATTTTATTAAACAATGACATCAACTGTCCAGTACCGGAGAATTTACGGGCAACCGCTGAAAATGCAAAGCTTCTAAAGTCCTCTTTGGTTGCCCCTGTTTACGTCTCGTTAGAACTGACTTTAAACGGTAGCGTTGAATTGGTGAGCAACCTTCTCCTTTGCTACATGCCTATAATGATTGGTTCGGAATTAACAAAGGACCTACACACAAAGCTAACTATAGTTGACGATGGTTATTTCCTTATTTCAGGAAACCCCAAGGTCATAATAGCACAAGAAACAAAAATTGATCAAGCTGTTATTGTAACCGGCAACAGGTGTGTGTTTAAAAGTAAACATGTAAAACAGGCGTGGTGGTTGGAAAAAAATGAGATAAACTCTGTGGATCTTGTGTCGAAGTTTGGCCGGTGTCGGCTGGCATTGGTGTTTGCCTTCTATGACTTCAAGCTGACAAAAATATGGCCCCTTGAGTGTCGAATCGAAACGGAAGAAGCCTTGTTCTCTAATAGCCCAGAAGAGTGCTCTCATAAATTTAAATCTGTCTTTCCGAAAAGCACAACAGTGGATTTAAGCTTTTTGTTTGGACAAAATGACAGGGTTTATCTACTCCAACTGAGTTACATGGCACTCACATTGATAAAAAATCTAGAACCCTTTGATAGAGATCACTTAAAAAACAAAAGAATTGAAATGTCTAGTCAATTGCTGATGAAAATTGCGGACAAGGCTTTGCACAGGGTTTCCCAGAGTTTCCTCAAACGGATGGTGCATTTTATTGAGAAAAATCCTAACAAGAAAATGGCAAGAGGGGTACAACGAGCGTTAGATAGCAGAGTAGTCACAGAGGCTTTCTTCTACTCTTTGTCTACCGGAAACTGGCCATCTTCCACTTGTGCGGGCCTTGAAACTGGTGTAGCACAGGCTCGCAGCGCGTATAACTTTGCTTCCATCCTAGCTCAGGCAAGGAAAATCCATTCTGGGGACGACAAAAGAAGCATCATTGGACAACGAGAGACGAGAGGAGACCACCGTGGGTTTCTTAGCCCTTTTGATACACAAGAAGGGAGAGCGTGCGGTACTAGCAAAGCTTTGTGTGTGTTAACAACCGTCTCACTAGAATTTGACGGCAAGGTGATCCTACAATGCCTGAACGAGATTCAGCATGTAAAGTTTGCAAAAGAAATCTACCCACAAAAACTCGGTCTTATTTTTGTGAATGGGGTAATTGTAAGACAAACTGAATCAGCTGCTGACACAGAAAAAGTAATGAGACACTTACTTCAGTATCGCAGATGTGGTATAATTGATCACCACGTTTCCATCCTACAAAGAAAAGATAACTTGTTTGTACGAACAGATGGTGGTCGCCTCCTTCGACCGCTCTTTGTAGTGGAGAATCTTCACCGACACCTTAACACGTCCCTGCGGAAGATCTCCGAACAAACCTTTGAAGAGTTGCTGCAAAGCGGAATCATAGAGTTCGTTGACACAGACGAAGAGGACACAAAACAAGTGGCTACTTCATTTGCTTCTATAACAAACACTTGTGAACTTTGCGAAATTCACCCTAGCCTTATACTCTCTCTAAACACAAACTATGCTACCTTGTTCCCGTGCCACAACCAAGGACCGAGAATCACTTACCAACTTGCAATGTCTAAACAGGCAATGTCACAGATCGGCGTTGATTACTACAACAACATGCAGACCAGAACCCATTCTTTGTTGTATACACAGAAACCCCTTGCTATTTCCAAAGTAAATCAAGTGGAAGGGTTTCCAAAGGGATCCGGCCTGAACTGTGTCGTCTTAATTGCATGTTATCAGGGATACAACGTAGAAGACAGCATCGTCATGTCAAAGAGTTTTATAGAGAGAGGTGGCTTTCGCATGCTCGACCAAAAAACGTTCCATTATGCTGGTAGTGAAACGGTTTCTAACGTGTCTGCAAAGGCTGCTTGGAAAAAGTATGACACAGAAAAATTCTCTGCCTTGGATGACGATGGCCTGCCTTGCCCAAACAAGGTTCTGCAAGCAGACCACTGCATTATTGCTAAACACACCCACGATGACAACGAGGAAAAAATGGACACATCGGTCTTGGCAAAAGAAAAGAAGGGCACGATCTCACGCGTTATTTTTGGGCATGGACTTCGAAGGAAAAAATCGAGCCTGCAAGAAGAGTCTGTGAAAGTCAACATTACTACATACGAAACAAGAACTGTGATTGTAGGAGACAAAATGGCATCGAAGCACGCACAGAAAGGGACTGTAGCTAGGATTGAGCCCGACGAAAATATGCCCTTTAATCTCGAAGGGATTCGCCCTGACATCATTTTGAACCCAGCTTGTAAGTAGTTTTTCCATAAAATGTTGTTTAAACAATAATTTAACACTCACTCTCTTTCTAGGTATGCCAACACGGATGACGATTGGGATGCTCATTGAAATGCTTGGCGCTAAGGGGTCCTGCTTTACTGGTGAGTCAGTAGATGCTACAGCTTTCTGCAACCCAACCGTACAAGAGCTCTCGGATATTTTAAAAAAGTGCGGCTACTCGAAACACGCGGATGAACAATTAATAGATGGTATCACTGGCGAAATGATTCCGGGGAAGATGTTTATGGGAGTGGCATACTACCAGCGCCTGAAGCACATGGTCTCTGACAAAATTCACGCGCGCTCTTCGGAAGGACCGAGAAGCATGATAACGAGACAGCCTCCCTCAGGTCGTAGCAACCAAGGGGGTCACAGGGTAAGTAGTGCAATTTTTGAAAAAATACTTAGAAACATATTAACACACTCTTTCACACTTTTTATTAGGTTGGCGAAATGGAAAGTACCTGCATTGTCAGTGCAGGCGCTTCGCAAGTGCATCAATGCCTCTGGAGCATGAGTGACGAAACAAAGTGGAAAATCTGTCCCACTTGTAACCTTTACCAGCCTTTGTCCGCCAAGCATTGCTTTACTTGCAAAGACGACCACATCGCTCTACAGGAAATAACTATACCTTACGCTTGGAAACTGCTTACGATGGAATTGATGCAGTGTGGCATACACCTCAAAGATGCAAACGTCCAAAAGACAGGGAAGCACATCCTTGCTTCTACTTAGACGCTTTCTCAGCTAACACCTTGGGTGGCGTAGCTTCCGTGGGTGCTTTTGTGGGTGCTTTCGTGGGTGCTTCTTTAGCTGCCTCCCTGGGCTGTTCTCCCTTGGCCGCATAATCGACTTTGGGCGCGGCAGGAAACCCAGTCTTTTTTTCGGAGAAAGTTTCCGTTTTCTCTTCTGCAACAGTTTTTAGCTTCTTTGCTACTCTCTCGGGAGTTTTAATCGGACAAATTACACTTTCTTCACGCACGCGTTTAAGGGCCTTTACGTAGACGAGGGTTTTGGGCTTCAACGGAGAAAACATAGCACCGAATGCTTTGTCGCCCGTCATACGCATCATTTCGCAGTTCTCTGTTAACCAGACGCAATCGTAATATGTTTTGCCGCGCGTCGTCGTGCGCTTTCGTACAAGACGCATACAGTACATATTGTTCCGCCACCGCGTCTTCCAGTATTCCACATAGAATACTTGACCTACTTTCAAGTCATCAATGGGCACCAACGACTGACCACAAGAGTTTTTGTCGAGGCATTCGATAGGTGCGTCGTCTGCGGTATAAAAACCAGAGCACCACTTAAAGTCGCGCGACAATGGGATCGGTTTTACACTTGGCATTGTTCTTTTTTGTTTATAAATAGATTTTTAATTTGAATATCTTTACGGTAATACTGTTTACTATTTTGTTAAAATTATTATTAGTTTTTTTGTGTCGTAAGAAAGTATATGTTGTCTTTACCCGGGTCGAGGTACAATCACATGCTGCGAGATGATGATAGAATTGTATTTTCAGCACGCCATTCTAGACCAATCGTCCTGCTATTTACATGCTACTTGAATTCTCAGGCGCATTTCTATATATAAATCGTCCTGCTATTTACATGCTACTTGAATTCTCAGACGCATTTCTATACATAAATCGTCCTGCTATTTACATGCTACTCGAATTCTCAGACGCATTTCTATATATAAATCGTCCTGCTATTTACATGCTACTTGAATTCTCAGACGCATTTCTATACATAAATCGTCCTGCTATTTACATGCTACTCGAATTCTCAGACGCATTTCTATATATAAAT